>OLRG01000710.1_pt1 | contig 30261 bp, 29 predicted proteins | sample 1672331 | NCBI WGS metagenome assembly OLRG01 (sample SAMEA3136672, study PRJEB25190) | human gut metagenome
TGAGAGTGAACAGAGTTCATGAAGGGGTGCACCACCGCGGGTGTATTCTTTTGTGAACTCTTTTTTGATACCAAGGCTTCAAAACTCGAACATCGTTCCTACTTGCAGGATAAGATGCTCGAATTTGGAAGCCGCCAAACATGAGGAAGTAGCGATTTACGAAGTAAATCTGCGGATTCCGAATGGTTGTAGAATTATGAAGCTGCGAAGCAGCGTAATAATTCATATGTATCGTTATTACTAATGTATCACAACACAGGAGGACAAATATGATCACAGTAAACGGAGTAGAAAAAACACTTGAGAAACCATTATCAGTCACAGAATATCTGGAGACAAACAAGTACGTACCGGTTCAGGTAGCAATTGAATTAAACGACAAAATACTTGCAAGAGAATTATATGGAACAACCATTCTGAAGGAGGGCGATATTATGGAAATCGTAAGTTTTATGGGCGGCGGAAGCGGCAAAAATGAGGATAAACTGGTTCTTGGAGGACACGAATTTACCTCACGTTTTATCCTTGGCTCCGGTAAATTTTCACTGGATTTGGTAAAAGCCTGCATTGAAAAAGCAGAGGCACAGATCATCACACTTGCACTGCGCCGTGCAAACGAAGGCGGACTTGCGAATATCCTGGATTATATTCCAGATAATGTTACACTTCTTCCAAACACTTCCGGCGCGAGAAATGCCGAAGAAGCAGTCCGTATCGCAAGACTTTCCCGTGAACTTGGCTGTGGAGATTTCGTAAAGATTGAAGTCATCCATGACTCCAAATATCTCCTTCCGGATAACTATGAAACCATCAAAGCAACAGAAATCCTTGCAAAAGAAGGATTTGTAGTTATGCCATATATGTACCCGGATCTGAATGCGGCAAGAGATCTGGTAAACGCCGGAGCTGCCTGCGTTATGCCGCTTGGTTCCCCGATCGGTTCCAACAAAGGCATCTGTACCAAAGAATTTATCCAGATCCTGATCGATGAGATTGACCTTCCGATCATCGTAGATGCAGGAATCGGCAGACCTTCTCAGGCATGTGAAGCAATGGAAATGGGAGCTTCCGCGGTCATGGCAAATACTGCAATCGCAACAGCAGGAGATGTAGAGGCAATGGCAGAAGCATTCAAAAAAGCAATCGAAGCAGGCCGCAGCGCATATCTTTCCGGACTGGGACGTACTCTGGAAAAAGGTGCCAGCGCATCATCACCACTGACAGGATTTCTGCATGACTAAGGAACGGAGGACAGAATAAAATGGCAGAGAATACAGCAGCAAATCATGGAGAACATTTCAATGAAAGTATTGTCAATGAAGTGATCCTTGAGGATATGAAAAAGAACCGTATCGATCATATGAAGTATCTTCCGGGCATGGAAACAATGGAAGAATCAGACGTTATGGAAAAGGTCATTACCGCAATGAATGCCTACGATTATGACCAGTATACAGAGAAAGATGTCCGCAGGGCACTGGAACATGACAACCGCACGATCGAAGATTTTCAGGCACTTCTTTCCCCGGCAGCACTTCCTCTTCTGGAGGAGATCGCGCAGGCGGCGAGAGTAGAGACAAGGAAACATTTTGGCAATAGTGTATATATGTTTACACCAATTTACATCGCGAATTACTGTGAAAACTATTGCATCTACTGTGGTTTCAACTGCCACAACAAGATTCGCAGGGCCCAGTTAAATGCAGAAGAGATCGAAAAAGAAATGGAAGCGATCTCCAAAACAGGATTGCAGGAAATCCTGATCCTGACAGGTGAGAGCAGAGCGAAATCTGATGTGAAATACATTGGAGAAGCATGTAAGATCGCACGAAAATATTTTAAGGTCATCGGTCTGGAAGTTTATCCGATGAACTCTGACGAGTATCATTATCTGCATGAATGCGGTGCGGATTATGTAACAGTTTTTCAGGAAACTTACAACTCAGACAAGTATGAAACACTTCATCTTGCAGGTCACAAGCGAATCTTCCCGTACCGCTTGAACGCACAGGAACGTGCACTGAAAGGCGGCATGAGAGGTGTCGGATTTGCAGCACTTCTCGGTCTGGACGATTTCCGTAAGGATGCATTTGCGACGGGCTATCATGCATGGCTGCTTCAGAGAAAATACCCTCATGCAGAGATCGCTTTTTCCTGCCCGAGACTTCGTCCGATCATCAATAATGACAGGATCAACCCGATGGATGTACATGAACCACAGCTTCTCCAGGTTGTCTGTGCATACCGTCTGTTTATGCCATTCGCGAGCATTACTGTATCCACGAGAGAGTGCGAGAGAGTAAGAGACAATCTGGTAAATATCGCTGCAACCAAGATCTCAGCAGGCGTCAGCACGGGAATCGGAAGCCACGTAGATGATATTGAAGACAAAGGAGATGACCAGTTTGAGATCTCAGACGGAAGGTCTGTAGATGAAGTATATCAGGCACTTTTGGATCACCAGCTCCAGCCGGTCATGAATGATTATGTCTATTTATAAAGAAGAATATAAAAATGTCATTACAGTGACAAACCGCAAGCTGAGCAGCAGACCGTTCATGGAACAGATGGAACGTGTCGTCAAACTCCATCCCAAGGCTGTGATCCTCCGGGAAAAGGATCTTTCTGAGGAAGAATATGCGGAACTGGCAGCACAGATTCTGACATTATGTAAACAATATCAGGTTCCATGTATGCTGCATACATATCTGGAAACAGCGAGAAAATTGCAGCATCCATATATTCATCTGCCTCTGTTTCTTCTCAGAGAAAACAGCGAAAATCCAGGTGATTTTCTGGCAGTGGGATGTTCTGTACACTCTGTAGAGGAAGCAAAAGAAGCACAGAAACTCGGAGCAACCTATCTGACAGCAGGGCATATCTACACTACCGACTGCAAGAAAGGCCTGCCGCCACGGGGATTAGACTTCCTGCGAGAAATCTGCAATGCCGTAACGATTCCGGTATATGCGATCGGCGGCATCCACGCAGGAACCAGACAGATACAGGAAGTAATGGACTGCGGTGCTTCCGGGGCATGTATCATGTCGGAGATGATGAGAATTTAACCAAATAAACTGCGGAGCAGTTATTTGGTTATGAGCAGGTAGCAAAGCGGATATTCGCAATCCGCGCCGCTGTTCTTTACGCAAAATAAGTTTCATGGTATCATTACGGTGAAAATGATGATACTGTGGAACTTTTTTTGTATTACGGAGGGTAAAACGATAGATACGATAACATATGAACTGATCCGTTCAGACCGTAAAACCATATCTTTGCAGGTAAAACCAGATGGCAGAGTGATCGTGCGTGCGCCGCAGCGACTGGCGAAATACAGGGTTGTCAGATTTGTAAAAGATCACGAAGACTGGATCTTGAAGCAGCAGAAAAAGCTTGAAGATTACCGGGAGACTCGTCATGTGATCACAGATGAAGAACGAAGAGACGGTGTTCAGAAAGCCCTTAAAATATTCCCGGAAAGAACGGCATATTTTGCGGCACGGATGGGAGTAAACTATGGCAGAATCACGATCCGAGAGCAGAAAACCCGGTGGGGAAGTTGCAGTTCGGCCGGAAATCTGAACTTTAACTGGAGACTGGTCCTGATGCCGCCAGAGATTCTGGATTATGTGGTGGTTCATGAACTGGCACACCGAAAAGAGATGAACCATTCTTCGAAGTTCTGGGCGATTGTGGAGCAGGAAATGCCGGATTATCAGGAGTGGAAGCAGAGACTGAAAGAACTGGGAGGACAGTTCATATAAAATAGTACAGGGAGGAAACGAAACATATGGATTTAATGAAATATTTCAGCTGGTATCTGATAACGATAAATATAGTGGCATTCATGATATATGGGATTGACAAGGAAAAAGCCAAACGTGGGGCATGGAGAATCCCGGAAAGTACTCTGATCGGGGTTGCGCTTCTGGGTGGAAGTTTTGGTGCGTGGGCAGGAATGAAAACCTTTCATCATAAGACAAGAAAGAAGAAATTTTCTGTAGGAGTACCGCTGATCCTTGTTGTAGAATATGGCCTGCTTGCATGGCTTATGGCAGGGGTTAAATGAACAGAAACTGTGGATAGAAACGGAGGAAAAACGATGGCAGGAACGATCATCTGTTATGGAGATTCCAATACATACGGCTATGATCCGTGTACATTGATGGGGGACCAGTATCCAGAACAAAACCGCTGGACAGGTATCCTGGAGAGCGAAACAGACTGGAAAATCGAGAACCATGGCATCTGCGGAAGATGCATTCCGCACACAGGAAGCCAGATCCGCTTTGCCTGTGAACAGTTAAAGGCCTGGCAGGACAAGGATGCTCCTGTATGGATATGGATCATGCTCGGAACAAACGATCTTCTGCAGGAAAGACAGTTCACAGCAGAAGATACAGCACATAGAATGGAGCTTTTTCTGCAAAAACTTATGGCAGAACCGGCAGTTTCCAGTGGAAAGATCAGGCTTCATCTGCTCGCCCCTGCCCGGATGGAATACGGTGCCTGGGTCGATGAAGAACGGCTGTATCAGGAATCAAGACGACTTGGTAAAGAATACAAAAAAGTCGCAGAACACATGGGAATCAGTTTTTCAGACGCAGGCAAATGGGACATTCCGGTCGTATACGACGGAGTACATTTTTCAGAAAAAGGGCATCATATATTTGCACAGAAAATACAGGAGGAACTTAAATGATTAAGGTAGATCTGATCACAGGATTTCTCGGATCAGGAAAGACAACTTTTATAAAAAAATACGCACGTTATCTGATGGATCAGGGCTATAATATAGGCATTCTGGAGAATGATTTCGGCGCGGTAAATGTAGATATGATGCTGCTTCGGGAGCTGGAAAGCGAACAGTGTGAGCTTGAAATGGTAGCCGGAGGATGTGACAAAGACTGCCACAGAAGACGTTTCAAGACCAAGCTGATCGCGATGGGAATGTGCGGATATGACCGCGTTCTGATCGAGCCGTCAGGGATTTTTGATATGGATGAGTTTTTTGATGCACTGCACGAAGAACCGTTGGACCGCTGGTATCAGATCGGAAATGTGATCGCTGTCGTTGATGCGGGACTGGATGAAAAAATGTCAGAGGAGGCAGATTATATCCTGGCTTCTGAGGTCGCAGATGCAGGCTGTATTGTCCTCAGTAAGACCCAGGAGGCTTCTGGAGAAATAATCCAGAATACGATCGATCACCTGAACCGCGCACTGGAAACTGTACACTGCAAGCGAAGACTGAAGGAAGATGAGATTATAAAAAAAGACTGGGAACAGTTCGAAAATGAAGACTTTGAGCGCATCATGAACAGCGGATACATTGCTGAAGACTACGAGAAAATGAACCTGGATGATGACGATGTTTTTCAGTCTAAGTATTTCATGGATCTGGAAATCTCAAAAGAAGATTTGCGCGAAGCAGCACAGAAAATCATGGAAGATCCTGCCTGCGGATCCGTTTTTCGTATCAAGGGATTTACACAGGAAACAGATGGATCGTGGACAGAATTGAATGCTACACATCATGAGATCACCCTGCGTCCGATCGAAGCTGGACAGAAAGTTATCATTGTGATCGGGGAACATCTCGAGGAAGAAGAAATCAGAAAATATCTCGAACCAGATAAAAAGTGACTCTTGCGAAGACGAAGGAAGATATTATATATTTGGATATAGAGGGCAAATATATACAGATGGAGGAAGAGAAAAGATGGCAGTTGATACCAGGATTTTATTCACAGACCTGGATGGAACTTTGTTGAATGACAAGAAGGAGATCACCCCGGGAAACAGGGCAGCAGTGGACGAGGCACTGGCAAAAGGACACAAGATCGTTGTGACAACAGGACGTGCTCTTGCCAGCGGACTTCAGGTTGCAGAGAGAGTTGGTCTTACAGGAGAAGGATGTTATGTGATCGCTTTTAACGGCGGTCAGATTTACGATCCTTACCGTAGAGAAACGATTCATGGAGTAACTTTTTCACAGGATACAGCAGTTGAGATCTTTGAGAAAGCAGTAGAAAGAAATCTGTATATGCAGGCATATTCAGATGAAGCGATTCTGACGGTAGAGAACAATGAACTGCTTCAGCAATACGCGAAAGTACAGAACTTACCATATAAAATCGTGAAGAACGCGAAGGATGCAATCGTTCAGGATCCATACAAACTTCTGGCAATTGACAATGACAGAAGCAAAAGTGAAGCATTCCAGAAAGAAGTTCTTTCTAAATATTCCGATACCGTGAGAAGCTTTTTCTCAAATGCAACTTATCTTGAGATCGTGCCAAAGGCTGTCTCCAAGGGGGAAGCAGTCCGCTGGATGTGCGATCATCTGGGAATCCCGATCGAGAATTCCGTATCTGCGGGAGATGCACAGAACGATATCGAAATGCTTCAGGCAGCCCATGTAGGTGCAGTAATGTGCAACGCATTCCCGGGAATCCAGGAATACGGCGATTATGTGACAGAGCACGACAACAATCACGACGGAGTTGCCGAGATCATCCGTAAGTTTATTCTGTAAATAAGATTATCATAAATTCCACAAAGGTCTTCTGAACAGGAATGTTCCGGGGACCTTTTTAATATTTATCGTTACTGTGAACAGGAATTATTTATTCTCTAAAGGGATATATCGGAAATCCGGCAAAAACAAGTGACTTTACAAATGAATGCGAGTATAATAAAATTGTTTAATTACTGTTCACAGGTAATATTCCGCGAGGTGTTTTGCCATAAATATGGCAAAATCCCGAGACATACGGGGCAAAATGCTATCACCGAAGGTGATGTGGAATGCATTTTGACCAAGTTACTGTGAATGGAGTGAACAGTAACTTTATCTATGCCTGAATCCCAATAGCAGGCAGTATGTTTGACTAAAAGGAGAAATAGATGAGTAATACATTTGATTTTAACTTTTATAAAGGAAAGAAAGTTCTTGTAACCGGACACACTGGTTTCAAGGGCTCCTGGCTCTGCCGTCTGCTTCTGAATCTGGGAGCAGAGGTTACAGGCTATGCGCTGGAACCTCCGACTGAACCGGATCTGTTTCATCTGGTGGATGTAGAATCTCAGATGCGTTCTGTCACAGGAGATATCCGCGATCTGGAGAAACTGAATCAGGTTTTTGCAGAGGCACAGCCGGAGATCGTACTGCATCTGGCGGCACAGCCGATCGTGAGAGAATCCTACAAAAATCCTGTTTATACGTATGAGACAAATGTCATGGGAACGGTCAACATTCTGGAAGCAGTGAGACAGTGCAGGAGCGTAAAATCTTTCCTGAACGTGACGACAGATAAGGTATACCGAAATAATGAGTGGGAGTGGGGCTACCGCGAAACAGATGAACTGGACGGTTATGATCCGTATTCTAACAGCAAATCCTGCTCCGAACTGGTAACGCACAGCTATGAGAAATCTTTTCTCAATGAGCTCGGGATCGCAGTGTCCACAGCACGTGCCGGCAATGTGATCGGTGGTGGTGATTTTGCGGCAGATCGTATTGTTCCGGACTGCGTAAGAGCAGTTTCAAAGGGACAGAAGATTGCCGTCCGGAATCCACATTCCACCCGCCCATACCAGCATGTACTGGAGCCGCTGGGCGCATACCTGATGATTGCCGGAAGCCAGTACGAAGATGCATCAAAAGCAGGAGCTTACAATGTAGGACCTGGCGATGACGACTGTATCACAACAGGCGAACTGGCAGATCTTTTCTGCGCATCCTGGGGTGACGGGGCTGCCTGGGAAAATCTCTATCAGGGAGGTCCTCACGAGGCAAACTTCCTGAAACTCGACTGCTCCAAAATCCGCAGTACCTTCGGATGGAAACCGCACTGGCAGGTAAAAGAAGCGATCGCCCATACCGTAGAATGGTATCAGGCATGGCTTGACGGAGCGGATATGGCTGCATTTACAGATCGTCAGATCAGGGAATATCTTGTGCCACTGTTCACAGATAATATCCCGCGAGGTGTTTTGCCATGAATATGGCAAAATCCCGAGACATACGGGGCAAAATGCCATCACCGAAGGTGATTTGGAATGCATTTTGACCAAGTTACTGTGAACAGTAACATACCTGAAACAGAATGTATAGAAAAGGAAAAATAAATATATGAAAAAGAATCGGGAAATTGTCTGCGGACTGGCAGCGTGGCTTCTTACAGCATGCTTTTTTCTGGGATGTTTTCTGATCCCGGGGCTTTCTGACCGGATCAGTGCACTTGGAAACAACAACATTCTTATCTATGGAATGACGCTGGTTTTGTTCTGTATCTTGTTCCTTGGCGGAATGGCACTGACCGGACGCTGGACAGATGGTCCGGGTCTGCTGGAGAGCACTGCATTTAAGAAAGCTTCGCTGGTGATCCTTCTGGCATCACAGCTTCCATTCTGGACCGTATGCGTGTCAAGAGAGACTGAACAGGTAGGAACAGTTTCTATGAAATATGGCTGGCACACACAGCCGTTTGCAGTGATGATCCTTCTGTTTCTGGCAGAGCTTGCAGTGTTTTTCTGGATGTACGAGAACCTTTCTCTTAAGGAGAAAAAAGGCGAATGGATCGTCTGGCTTACCTATGCGGCACTTGTGGTTCTGATCTTTTACTGCATGTATACGCCGAACATTTACGGAAGAGACGAACAGGGTGATAATTATCATGCACATGCATATTTTAACTCTGTTTATAATGTATATCAGGGAATGCCGTATACACACAATGTGACAAGTATTTATGGCCATTACGGGCTGTTTTTCAAGATTCCGATGAAACTGGTCCATGGTGATTTCCGTGCATTTGTACTGATGATCGCAGGCATCGGAACACTGGCTTATATCTGTGCATTTCTGGTGCTGCAGATGCTTGTCAGAAGCAGAGTTCTGCGTATCCTTGCGGCACTTGCGCTGACATTTCCGGTGCTTGGAATGCGCGGTGGATACTACTGGCAGGTGTGGCCGCACAGAGTGATTTTTCCTATGCTGCTCCTTCTTTATGGGACAGTGATCCTTAAGAAAAAATGGAGTAATCTCTGGACGGCGGCAGGTGGATATCTGCTCTGTATGCTCGCAATCCTGTGGAATACAGAGACAGGACTTCTTCTCACAGTATCATGGGCAGGACTTTATATTTCAAGACTGCTTTCCAGAAAAAAATGGAAGATCCGGGAACTGCTTTTTTCTGTCGGAGCGCAATGTGCAGGCATGATCTTTGCTTTTGCGGGCGCTTATGGGATCGTAAATCTTTATAATCTTTCCAAACACAGTCCGATGAATTCGGTGAGAGACTTTTTGATTCCGCTGCTTTCTGACGGATACATGACAGATACACTTCATCTCGATCTGCCAACGTATCCAAGTGCATATATGGCAGTGATCACACTGTTTCTGACTGGCGTTGCAATGGGAATCGCAGGCTGGTTTGGAGACAAAGAAAAACGCCGCTGGGAGACAGATCTGGTCTTTCTTCTCAGTGTCGGTGCACTGGGGTGCCTTGTTTATTATATGAACCGTCCATCCTACCATAACCTGGACTGTATCAGCCTTTCAGCCGTTCTTCTGGCAGCTTATCTGGCCCAGTACGGAATGGATTTTGTAAGAAAAAATGGCTGGAAAAATATCGCCCGCAGTACTTTTTATGAAGCTATGCGGGGCGGGATCGGACTTATCTGTGCGGCCTCTGTACTGGCAATGGGAACAGGAAATGTACTGCAGTTTTCGCAGAACAGTCAGATCAAAGAAAACTTCCACAACACAGCCGAATTTGAAGATTTTGCACAGCAGGTGGCAGCCGTTGTACCTGCAAATACACATGCATTCGGTCTGAATGTGGCAGAAGTCTACAGCATGCTCCACTGGAGTACACAGTGTTTTACCATGGATTTCAGTGATATGGCGGTCCGCCCGGATTCTCTTAAAGAGCTGAAAGAACAGCTTGAAACAGAGAATGCACCGGCAGTTTTTACAAACAAATCTTCACTGGGGATCTGGAAGAGAAATGATCCGGAGACATACCAGTGGTTCTGCGATACTTATAAATTAGACAACAGATTTTCCTTTTACAATGAGGAATTCAGATACTTTACAAAACGATGATAAGGGAGAACATTATGTTTGAAGAAATGACAGAACAGCAGGCGAGAGAAGAGATCCTCAAGCTGACAAAAGAATACTGCGAAAAATACCATAATAACAAAAAACCATACGAAAAGGGCGACCGTATTCCATATGCGTCCCGTGTTTATGATTCAGAAGAAATGGTAAATCTTGTGGACAGTTCTCTGGAATTCTGGCTGACAGCCGGACGTTACACCAGTGAATTTGAACACGAATTTGCAAAATATCTGGGAGTAAGATACTGTTCCCTTGTAAACTCCGGTTCTTCTGCGAATCTGCTCGCATTTATGACACTGACTTCCCCGCTTCTTAAGGAACGTCAGATCCTTCCGGGAGACGAAGTCATCACCGTTGCAGCAGGTTTCCCGACAACCGTAGCACCGATCATCCAGTACGGAGCGGTTCCTGTTTTTGTTGATGTGGCGATCCCGCAGTACAACATCGATCCGCAGCTTCTGGAGGGTGCATATTCTCCAAAGACCAAGGCAGTCATGCTGGCTCATACTCTTGGAAATCCATTTGACCTTAAGGCAGTCAAAGGCTTCTGTGATCGTCACAACCTCTGGCTGATCGAGGACAACTGTGACGCACTGGGTTCTGTTTATACCATCGACGGAGAGGAGAAACTGACCGGAACGATTGGTGATATCGGAACTTCCAGTTTCTATCCGCCGCATCATATGACGATGGGTGAGGGCGGTGCTGTCTATACCAATAATTCTCTTCTGAATAAGATCGCAAGATCCTTAAGAGACTGGGGAAGAGACTGTATCTGTGCACCGGGACAGGACAATCTGTGCGGACATCGGTTTGACCGCCAGTATGGAGAACTTCCGGTAGGATATGACCACAAGTACGTATATTCTCATTTTGGTTACAACCTCAAGGCAACGGATATGCAGGCGGCAGTAGGATGCGCGCAGCTTAAGAAATTCCCGTCTTTTGTAGAACGAAGGATCCATAACTTCAACTATCTGAGAGAAGCACTCAAAGGAACAGAGGACAAACTGATCCTTCCGGTGGCATGTGAAAATTCCAGACCGAGCTGGTTTGGTTTCCTCATCACCTGCAGGGAGGGTGTGGACAGAAACAAACTGGTCCAGGAGATCGAATCCAAAGGTGTTCAGACACGTATGCTGTTTGCCGGAAACCTGACAAAACATCCGTGCTTTGACCAGATGCGTGCGACCGGTAAGGGATACCGCATTGCCGGAAGCCTGGAAAATACAGACCGCATCATGAAAGATACTTTCTGGATCGGTGTCTATCCGGGAATGACAGATGAAATGCTGTTTGCAATGGCAGATGCGATCAAAGAAGCTCTGAACTGAGGAGAATAAAATATGATTTTAGATGAAAGACTTCGCTGGATGGGTTTCTGGATGCTGGATAAGGCAAAGGGCGGCAAGATCCGGGAATACTATGACCAGATCCGTTACGCCTGGAAAAAAGGCAGTTCTGTAAAAGAAACAGAAAAAAGGATCCAGGATCTGATCGCCCATGCGGTAAAAACAACTGATTTTTACAAAGATTATCCGGAGGATATTTCACTGAAAGATCTTCCGGTGGTAAACAAAGATACGTTCCGTCAGCAGTATGACCGTTTTGTATCTTCTACGTATAAGGATGCACCGGATAACCGTGTGATGTGCACCAGCGGTTCCACGGGAACTCCGCTCCGCATGATCCAGAACAGAGACAAGATCCGCCACAACACAGCAGGCGGCATTTTCCTGGGAGCCGCGGCGGGCTATTACATCGGAATGAAGGAAGCCTTTATCCGCGTCTGGGTAAATAATGTCAAAAAGAGTAAATTTCAGCTTATCCAGGAAAATATGATCATGATGGACAGTTCCCGCATGGATGAGCAGGCACTGGCAGAGATGTTCCGCACGATCGAGAAGAAAAAAGTAAAATGTCTGGTCGGCTATTCTTCTGCACTGGGTGAACTGAGCAATTATATCCGCAAATCTGGTCAGGACTGCAGCAACTGCAGCGTCAGAGCGATCATCCCAATCTCTGAGACAATGCCGGAACCGGTGCGCCGGACTCTGGAAGAACAGTTTGGCTGTCCGGTAAGAGCCTGGTATTCCAACGAAGAAAATGGAATCATGGGTCTTCAGAATGAGAAGGATGAGGGATACCGTATTGATACAGAAACCTATTATTACGAGATCCTCAAGATGGATTCTGATGAGCCTGCGGAACCGGGAGAGCTGGGACGTATCGTGATCACAGATCTTTTTAATTATGCATTTCCGATCCTCCGTTATGACAATGGAGATACCGCGGTGGCAGTTCGCAAGGAAAAGAATGGACGCTTCAAGCTTTATCTGTCCGAGCTTTACGGACGCAGAAGTGATCTGATCTACGACTGCAAAGGCAATGCTGTGACACCTTATATCATCACAAACAATCTCTGGGATATCGAAGGCGTGAAGCAGTATCGTTTCATCCAGGAAGATGTGAAGGATTATACGATCTGGTTGAACGGAGATCCGGCAAAGATGGATCAGGAAGAGATCCTTGGCAGGATCCGCCCATACCTTGGCGATGAAGCAAGGATCAAAGTAGAGATCGTAGATGAGATTCCGGTGCTCGCCTCCGGAAAGCGTAAATACATAGAAAACCGTTGTGAGAAATATCAGGATCACAAGGGAATCTGTGGCTGACAGAGAGGCAGGAATAAGATTGGAAAAAAAGGAACAGAAAAAAAGTATTGCAGTAAACACCCTGTACACCATGGGTGGACTGATCTTTATGAATGCGGTGCTGCAGATCGTGATCACACCGCTCTTGAACAGAGTGATGGGCGCGGAACAGCTCGGCGGACTTCTTTATATCACAGGTCTTATCGCGATCGTGTGTCCGTCTGTCGGTCAGGCACTGAACACCAGCCGCCTTGTAGTACGCAGGAATTATGCGGTAACGAACGGCGATTATGACTGGATCCTTCTTGTGTTCGGCGCGATCGGCAGCGGCGTGGCACTCTGGATGTCGAGGAACAGTCTGGAAAGCATTCCTATGGCAATCGGTGCTTTTCTGCTGTTTATGTTTACTGTATTCCGGTATTATGGAGATGTGGAATATCGTCTTAACCTGAATTATAAGAGATATTTTATTTATTATCTGCTGATCGGGCTCGGATATCTTGCGGGTTTTGGCGTTTATTACGTGACTGGTCAGTGGGTATGGATCTATCTGATCGGAGAGGGCGCGGCTCTTCTGTTTGTAGGACTGACGGGAAGTGTTTTTCATCAGTTCTTTCAGAGAAGCCAGTATTTTTCGACAGCACTGGGAAGAGGTTTTTTCCTTACAATGTCTTATCTGATCACAAATACGACCATGAATATGGACCGCCTTGTGATTAAACAGGTGCTTGGAAATGAGCAGGTCACCTGGTATTATGTTGTGTCTCTGATCGGAAAGACGTTGGTGCTTCTGATCGCACCGATCAATACGATCGTGATCTCCTATCTGACGAAACGCAAAGAACTGCTGACACGTTCACAGTTTGGAAAGGCAGTCCTTGCGGGCGGCGGGGTGAGTCTTGTGTTCTTTCTTGCATGTCAGGTGGGAACGCCGCTGTTTGTATGGCTTTTCTACAGAAACCTCTATGATTCTGTCAAAGGGCTTGTCACAGTGGTAAATCTCGCGCAGATCCTTGGGCTATTTTCCGCATTTCTGTTTATTCTGGTACTTACATTTACAGATGAAAAATGGCAGCTGTGGATCCAGCTTGCACATTTTGCGGTTCTGCTGGTGACTTCTGTGCTGGCAGCAAGAGCATATGGTATGATTGGTTTTGCCTGGGCGTCCCTTGGGGCGAACAGCCTCAGAGTGGCGGCAGTCATCATTTTGGGACTGGTAAAGGCAGGAAAAGATAAAGGAGGCAGCAATGCAGACAGGTGAAGTTCTGAGAAGAGTGGTATTTGATCTTCTCGACGCTGCAAAAGGCGGCAGACTCAAAAAATTAAAAGAAGTAAACAAACGAGAGATCGTTGAGGGTGTGACAGAGGAATATATGGATCGCAGGATCCATGTTCTTCTGGATTATGTCAAAGAACACTCTCCTTATTATAAAGATCATCCGGAATGGACAGAACTTAAGGATTTTCCGGTAATGACCAAAGGTGATTTTATAGAAAATTATGACCAGGTCCTTGTGGACAACAGCGAGGAACAGGGAAAACTGTACCGTCTGAGTACAAGTGGTTCTACAGGAACACCGTTTACGGTACTCTGCGATGGCGACAAGATGAGCCGTGTAAATATGAACTTTATCTCCTGTATGGAACTGAACGGTTTCCGTATGGGAATGAAGCGCGGCGAGTTCCGTGCGTGGATAAAGGGAAAAAATACGATCAGTAAGTGGAAATCTTTCAAAAATAATCTGATCATGGTGGATATCTCCAACATGGGAGACGATTCTCTGGAAAAAATCTGCCAGGATATCGAGAAAAAGAAGATCCAGGTACTGGTCACATATTCCAGTGCACTGACAGCACTGACACAGTATCTCAGAAAAACGCACAGAGACATCAGTAAATGGGATGTGGAGCTGGTTTTCTCTATGGGAGAGGCGCTTCCACAGGAAACTTATGACCTGACAAAAGAGCTGTTTGGATTTTCGCCGGTGCGTTCTTATGGAAATAATGAGAATGGTTTTATTGCGATCCAGCTGGATGAGGATCCGGAATATACCATTGATCTTTACAATTTTTATCCGGAGATCCTGAAACTGGATTCTGATGAACCGGCAGAAGAAGGGGAAATTGGAAGAATTGTTGTCACAGACTATTATAACAAGACTTTCCCGATGGTCCGCTATGATACCGGTGATACGGGAATCATGAGAATGTATAAGGATCCTAAGGGCAGGGTGCATGGTAAATATGTAGAGATCTACGGCAGAAGAGGTTCTCTGATGTACAACACCAAGGGCGAACCGCTTTCTATCCATGTATTTATGAATACACTTCTGAAATTTGAGGGTATTGTTTACCAGGCAAAATGCATCCAGTGGGGCGAGAAGGATTATGAGCTTCTTGTGAATGCGGATCAGGAAAAACTTGATATCGATGAAGTTCTGGCAGCATACCGCCATTATCTCGGGGAAGATGCAGAGATCAAAGTTACTTATGTCGATGAGATCCCGATCCAGGCATCCGGTAAATTTATGGTATGTGAAAACAAATGGGATGGAAGGAAGCAGGCAGAATGAAGCAGAAAGTATCTGATTATATAGCTGATCGTATTGCACAGTGGGGCATCCGGGATGTGTTTACCGTGACTGGCGGCGGTGCGATGCATATGAACGATTCTTTTGGACATCATCCGAAGCTGCACTGCACTTATCAGCATCATGAGCAGGCGTGTGCGATGGCAGCAGAAGCGTATGCGAGGATGGATAACCGTATGGCAGCTGTCTGCGTGACGACAGGACCTGGCGCGACAAATGCGATCACAGGTGTCTTGGGCGCCTGGATGGACTCTATTCCGATGCTTGTTTTTTCCGGGCAGGCGAGATATGCCACGACAGTTCCGGCGAGCGGACTTCCGCTTCGCAGCATGGGCGTTCAGGAGTGTAATATTGTTCCTGTAGTCGCTTCTATCACCAAATATGCACATATGGTCATTCATCCGGAAGACATCCGTTATCATCTGGAAAAAGCACTCTACATGGCAGCAACAGGAAGACCAGGACCAGTCTGGCTGGATCTTCCACTGGATGTGCAGGGCGCGATCATAGAGACAGAGAGTCTCCGAGCTTATGATCCTGCAGAAAATCCGGAACAGAGACCACAGGAGATCCTGCAGGAAACAATAGAGAAGATCCTTGATAAAATAGAGGAAAGCCATCGCCCGGTATTATCACCGGGAAATGGTGTCCGCCTTGCAGGCGCGATCAGGGAGTTTCATGAACTTGTTGATGTGCTTGGCGTGCCGGTTGTGACAGGGATGAGCAGTGTGGATGCACTGGAATCTGACCATCCGTACTTCGTGGGACGAAGCGGCGGAACAGGAACGCGCCCGGGAAATTTTGCCCTGCAGAACAGTGATGTGCTGCTTTCCATTGGAAACCGTCAGGGATTTGCACAGACTGGTTTCCAGTATCAGGACTGGGCGAGAGAAAGCTATACGATCCTCAATGATATTGATGAAAATGAATTAAAGAAACCGAACCTTCATGTCAGCCTTCCGGTTGTCGGAGATGCAGGTGAACTGATCCGTGGACTTCTCGCTGAGGCGAAGAAGCGCGGTGCAGATAAAGGACACCCGTTGTTTAAGGGAGAAGACTGGAGAAAACAGTGCCTCCTCTGGAAAAAAAAGTATCCGGTTGTGACTGAGAAGCATTATGAAACACTGGAAGAAGGATGCACAAATATCTATGCTTTTTACGGAGAGCTCTCCAAAGCCATGAAGGAAAACGAAACTCTCATGGTTAGCGTGGGAACTTCCCGAGTGGCAGGAAGTCAGGCGTTCCAGGTCAAAAAAGGACAGCGCTTTATCACAAATCCAAACACAGCTTCGATGGGATTCTGCCTTCCGGCGGCAACAGGAATTGCAGTCGCACAGCCAGGCAAAGCTGTTGTCTGTGTGACAGGTGAGGGCAGTCTGCAGATGAATATTCAGGAGATGCAGACGATCCTTCAGAACCGTTTGCCGGTGAAACTGTTTGTGATCAACAACCAGGGTTATCATTCCATCCGTCAGACACAGCAGAGCTATTTCAAGCCGCCGCTGGTCGGTGTGGGTGAGGAGAGCGGAGACTTGAGTTTTCCGGATCTTTCCAGGATCATGCCTGCTTATGGATTTCCGTATAGAGCAGTTCATGCATCCGAAGATCTTGAAGCAGCGATCAGTGAGGTATTGGATGCAGAGGGAGCTTTTGTTTGCGAGGTTTTTGTGACGAAATATCAGAAGACGGAACCAAAGACTTCTGCGAAGAAACTTCCGGATGGAAGTATGGTGTCCGCGCCGCTTGAAGATATGTATCCGTTCCTTGACAGGGAAGAGCTGGAATCCAACATGTTCATTCCTCTTCCGGAAAAGATGAGACAGTAAGGATATCCGGCGGTATATGGAGAAAATTATGAAAAAAATCATTGTGACAGGAGCCACCAGCATGATCGGTACGGCTCTGATCGAAGAATGTGTAAAACAGAACGTAGAGATCTATGCAGTCATAAGGTCTTCTTCGGGGAAGCAGAGCCGTCTGCCGGACAGCAGTCTGATACATCTGATAGACTGTAGTCTGGAAACTCTGGATCACCTTCCAGAGCTGATCCCGGCGGGCTGCGATACCTTTTACCATATTGCCTGGGGAAATACGGGTGAGAATCGAAACAGAAGTACAGAACTGCAGAGCAGAAATATCAGCTATACATTGGATGCGGTGAGAGCGGCAAATGCACTTGGCTGTAAACGTTTTATTGGGGCTGGTTCTCAGGCGGAATATGGACCGATGGATGTTGACAAGATCTCGCCGTACAGCCCGACAAATCCTTCGACGCCTTATGGAGCGAGTAAGCTGGCATCCGGTCATCTGGCGGGGATGCTCTGCCGGGAGCTTGGCATGGAATGTATCTGGCCGAGGATTTTCAGTGTTTACGGAATTTATGAGAAAGAAACAACGATGATCGCTTCCGGGCTCCGCAAGATGCTTCGAGGCGAACCGACAGAGTTCACTCCGGCAATGCAGCGCTGGGACTATCTTTACAGCAAAGATGCGGGACGAGCTTATTATCTGATCGGTGAGAAAGGCAGAGACGGTGCTGTATATTGTATCGGAAGCGGCGAAGCTCATCCACTCAAAGAATATATCCTCAAAATGGCAGAACTCACCGGGGCAGAGGAAACAGGAATCGGTGCAAGACCATATCCACAGGGTGCGGTTATGAATCTCTGTGCGGATACGGAATCTCTGCAGCGTGACACCGGGTTTGTGCCGGAATATACATTTGAAGAGGGAATCAGAGAAACAATCGCCTGGATCAGAAGCCAGGAAACAGGAGTATAGATAAGAATGAAGAAAAAAATTTCGGTGGTAATTCCCACCTACAATGAAGAGGCGAATGTAGTGCCTCTTGCAAAAGCGGTGTCGGAAGTCATGGAACGCGATCTCAGGGAATACGATTATGAGATCCTGTTTATCGACAACCATTCCAAGGATAACACCCAGGCACTGCTTCGTGGACTGTGTGCCAATAATAAAAAGATCAAAGCAATCTTCAACGCCAAGAATTTCGGACAGGCACGTTCTCCGGTCTATGGAATGAAACAGGCGTATGGAGACTGTGTTGTGCGTATGTGTGCAGATTTCCAGGATCCGGTAGATATGATCCCGAAATTTGTGCGTGAATGGGAACAGGGAACAAAGATCGTCATCGGTGTCAAAAGTGCCAGCAAGGAGCGCAAGGGCATGTACTGGATCCGTTCCTGCTATTACAAGGTGATCAACAAGATCACGGATATCGATCATATCGAGCAGTTTACCGGTTTCGGACTTTACGATAAAAAGTTTGTAGATGTGGTTCGTGACCTTCATGATCCACTGCCATATTTACGTGGAATCATTGCGGAGCTTGGCTTTGATTACAAGGCGATCGAGTATACACAGCCGAAACGCCGTGCCGGAAAGAGTAAAAATAATTTTTACAGTCTGTACGATTATGCGATGATCGGAATTACTTCTTATTCCAAAGTTGTTATGCGACTGGCGACATTTGCAGGATTTATCATCGGCGGTTTAAGCCTGGTTGCAGCACTTGTCTATCTGGTGTTGAAACTGATGTACTGGGATCGTTTTTCTGCCGGTGTTGCTCCTATGGTCATCGGTATGTTCTTTCTTGGAGCACTGCAGCTGTTCTTTATTGGATTCCTTGGTGAGTATGTACTGAGTATTAACAGCCGTGTGCTTGACCGACCGCTTGTCGTGGAAGAAGAACGCCTGAATTTTGACGAAGATGAAGAGGATGAGGTAGAGGAGCGCAAAAAGGTATGAAAGAAAAAGCAGCAAAAAAACAGAGTTTTCTGAACCGCAAAAGAGCAGAGTGGAAAGAAATGAAGCTCTGGAACGGCAATGAACTGTGCAAAGTGGACTGGATCGTGTCTATCCTGATCCTGACAGTGCTCTTTTTTACCTGTGTGCATTCAGATGTGAAGCTTACAGGAAACAGATCTTTTCTGATGTATAAACATTTTTCTGATTTTTATCAGGCAAGTTATGAGCAGTCCGGCGGCTACTGGGCAAATTATCTGCCGAGTACGTTTATCGCCTACGCGATCTGGAACCTGCCGCTTTATCTGACAGGGCATGCGCCGGAGGCGATTCTGACAAACAGTTTTGTCAATCTGATGTGGTACAAACTTCTGCCGGTGATCGTCTATTTTATCACCGCACAGCTTATTTATCATATCGGTAAAGAAATGGGATTCGGAGAGAAAAAATCTCTCCTCTGTAAATTTGCATTTCTGGTATTTCCGATGGGTGTGTTCAGCCAGTTTATCTTCAGCCAGTATGATATTTTTACTGTATTTTTTATGGTACTTGGGCTGTACTTTTTCCTGAAGAACAGGATGTGGCAGTTTGCACTGGCGTTTGGAATGGCCTGTACTTTTAAATATCATGCAGCATTATATTTCCTTGCATTACTTTTATTAAAAGAGAAAAAGATCCGCAATCTGATCCGTTATGCGGTTATCATGGCACTTCCGCTTATGGTGGAGATCCTGCCGAACATCGGATCAGAGGTATTCCGCAGAAATGTGTTTGGCTTCAGTGCCCTTGAATATGTCAAAAAGCCGTTTACAGTGGGATTTTTCAGCGGAATCAATCTGATGGCAGCAGTTGCCGCCTTTGTACTGGTCTGGGCTTATCAGAAAAAAGTGGAGGAAGAAGAAACTCTGGCTTCCTGGGCAGTCTTTTTCTGTGTGGCAGTGAGCTTTTCTGTGTTTGGATTTTCGACATGGAACCCGCAGTGGGTGCTTTTGATGGCTCCGTTCCTCGTACTGAATATCTTTATGAATGAGAATGGAAATCTGCTTCTGATGATAACAAACATCTTTATGCTGGCGATGTATATTTTCTGCAGCCAGAGTATGGTGGATGAGAGAGTTCTGAATGGCGGAATCCTGAAATATATTCTTAAGGACAGGAACTTTGCCGTGCGTATGTGGGATGTTTACAGATTTCATGACCAGGAACTTCTCTGTACAGCGATGTGGATTGTGCTTTTGCTTTATGTTGTCTTTGGACATCCGCGTTATCATAAGAAGAAAGGCAGTATCATTTCCAGAGGGCTGGTATGGCAGATCCGCGCGGCGTTTCTCTTTGGCGTAGCGGCGTTTGTGCTTCCGATGTCTGTCTGTGCGATGAGCGTTCTGCAGGGCAAAACAGTCTTCTTTGACAACAGCCGCCAGAATATGGAGATGGAAAACGTCGTGATGCTGGAGCGGGATCATCCGATCATTCAGGAGTTCACCGTTTCCGGAAATAAGATCTCTGACATCAAGATCCGTGTATATACAGAGACAGACCTTAACCTTTACAGCCTCAAAGTCGTGCTCCGTGATAAAGAGTCCGGGGAAGTGGTCTATGAGAGTGAAGGGGATACTTACGGTCTCAAAGAAAACACTGCGCTGTATTCTTTCCTGAAACATTCTGTAGATGTGGAAAGTGGAAGAACTTATCAGCTTGAGATCACCAGCGATGCACCACAGAACAGCGGAATTGGTCTGTATTGTGTAGAGGCAGGCAAGGCTTTGGCACAGCTTGTGGAACCACGGAGTGAGGAACATGAAGAAAAACGCAGTCTTCAGATGTGTATCACAGGTGTGGAATAGAAAATACCGAAAAAATTTATCAGATTTTTTATAAAAATTTTGTAAAGTTGTGTTAAAATTCGAAGGAATGTGTTATAATGGTCACATAGACAACCGGAAGGTTGAATATATATCATCCAAAATAAACAGCAAAGGGGATGGGACTATGAAATTTATTATTAGTGGAAAGAACATCACAGTATCCCAAGGACTCAGAACAGCCGTTGAGGACAAGCTCGGCAAACTGGAGCGTTATTTTACTCCTGACACAGAAGTTATCGTAACTTTAAGTGTTGAGAAAGAAAGGCAGAAAATCGAGGTTACAATCCCGGTAAAAGGAAATATTATCAGATCCGAACAGGTAAGCAACGATATGTACGTATCCATTGACCTGGTAGAAGAAGTTATCGAGCGTCAGCTTCGTAAATACAAAAATAAAATCGTAGACAAACAGCAGGCTGCAGCAAACTTCCAGAAGGAATACATCGACAAGGATTACGAGGAAGAGGATGAGGTTAAGATCATCCGTACCAAGAAATTCGGTATCAAGCCAATGTATCCGGAGGATGCATGTGTACAGATGGAACTTCTGGGACACAACTTCTTCGTATTCTTTAACGCAGAGACAGAGCAGGTAAATGTTGTTTACAAACGTAAAGGCAATACCTATGGTTTAATAGAGCCTGAGTTCTAAGTCTGAAGTGGAATCGAGGTTGAAGCACTTCAAAAACATTAAATAAAACGTAAACGCAGTCCCATCTCTCTTAGGAGGGATGGGACTTGTTGGTAAAAAGGGCTGCTGTGGACAGCAGCGAAAAGGGAAAGGAATCATGAATAACAAGAAAAACCTGAAAATGAAACCCGTAGGCAGCGAATATATGGAACAGTACAATGCCCTTCTACGCTATGTGTTCCAGGTGACAGAACAGGAACTGAGTTCCATCGGATGGCAGGAACGTGAGATTATCCGTGCCAAATTTCCAACCATGGAAAAGGCAGATGTGATCGGATGGTTTGATGATGACAATCTTGTTTCTCAGGTGGCAGTCTACCCTATGCAGGCACGTATTTTTGGTAAAACCTATGCCATGGGCGGTCTTACCGGAGTCGGAACCTACCCGGAATACTCCAACATGGGTCTGATGCACAAGCTTCTCGAGCAGGCACTCAAGAACATGAAGGAGCATGGCCAGGATATCTGTTATCTGTATCCATATTCCATTCCATATTACCGTCGCAAGGGCTGGGAGATCATCTCGGACAAAATCTCCTATGAGATCAAGGATTACCAGCTTCCGAAGAACCATCAGGTTCCGGGGGATGTACGCCGCGTTGATACTGAGGGCGAAGAACTGAAGGCAGCTTATAACCGCTATGCCATGCGGACACACGGTGCGATCCTCCGTGATGATCTGGCATGGAATGAGTACTGGCTGTGGGACTCCGATGATATTATGGCAGCCGTCTACTATAACGAGAATAATGAACCGGACGGCTATGTGATCTACTGGATCGCGAAGGAAGTTTTTCATATCAAGGACATGATCTTCAATAATGAAGAGGCAAGAACCGGATTATGGAACTTCGTTGCGGCACACTTTTCCATGATCAATCAGGTGGAGGGCGATACCTACACCGATGAACCACTGGCATTTCTTCTGGAGGATGCAAGTATCAAGGAAATAATATCACCATACTATATGGGAAGAATCGTGGATTTTGTCTCCTTCATCGAGAAGTATCCGTTTAAACCGAGCGTTCTTGACCGTGAATGGAAGTTTAAGCTGATCGATCCGGTCATGGAATGCAATCAGGGAAATTTCAGCCTGACGATCTCCAGAGAAGGCTGTGGTCAGGTGGTCCGGATTATGGAACCCTGCCAGGATGAGATAAATATCCAGACCATGACTACTATGCTGATGGGCTACAAACGCCCTGAATATCTCGCAAGGATCGGCAGGATTAAGGCAGCCGAGTGGACCATTGACATGCTCGAAGATGCGATCGAGCAGCAGACACCGTACATATCGGATTATTTCTAAGATTAATGCTTTAATGAAAAAGATTACAGAAATTGCACCGTATGCTTGCAGAAAAGGAACAAAATGAAAGAATATAACTATATTTCTGTTCTGGACGGATTTTTGAGAGCGAAAATATATCTGTGGATGATAAATGTTATTCTCTATGTAAGGTCATTTCGTGTAGCGAAAATTTTTCTGCTGGCTGGAATACTATTGATGGGAGTCAGCATATTGTGTTCTTCTGCTATAAACAGAAAAAGATGGATAACTTCCTGGATGATCAGTTTCTGTGCCTGCTTTATTTATCTTATTTGCTATATTCTGGAAGGTTATGCAGGGGTGATCATACCGATGGGAGGAATATCGGAAGCAGATTCTAATCCAGCAAATGGAATTATTATGATGTTATATACTGCGGTGTTTTGGGGAGCATCAGTAGTGATTCGCATTATATCAGGCATTCTTTATTCCGTTTTGAATAGATTTGGCTCTGACACATATTTATGAGAAAAAAGAAGGTACTGTAAAGTCATCGAATATGATGATTCTGCAGTACCTTCTTTTATTTTGCAGATTATTTATTGGTTTCCAGCTGTTCAATCATATGCTTGATAATCTGTTCAGCTTCCTCAGGTTTGTAGTAAACATCCGAATCCATGTTTGCCAGGAACTTTTGGAAGATCTGCAGGATAAATGGTTCTGTGATCGCAAAGCACATATGATCACCGGAATTTGTCTGGTAAGTGAGTGAGCAGGTATTGCCACAGAGACACATGCGGAGATTTTCAGACAGATGATTCAGAGGCTTCTTTAAGATTCGATAGGAACCGTTATGACAGCACTGTGCGATTTCACGAAGAATTCGGATGCGCTGCTCGATATTCAACGGATGATAGAATGTTGGTGGAATCTCTTCAAATAAACCTTCCTGCAGAAAACGGGTCATCCCGTATTCTGTAAAATAGATAATAAATTTTCCATCATTGACCAGCTGTATATTATTGCTGAACAAAGCGTCTGCCATGGCTATAACAGAATCTGCCCCAGGAATATCATAATTAAAAATATCTTTCAGCAAATCCAGACGTAAAAACGGGAGAATGCATGCTTCAGGCTGAATATTAATAATCAGATCGGCAGAAGCTCTTGTATTAGCAACAAATTGAAAAAGGGATGATAGATCATCTGCAATAATCGGAAAAGTCTGAAAGGCAGGCTGACAAAGATCCCGATGTGAATGAAACAGATTCCACAATGCCTGCAGGATATCCGGATCCCGGTATAGAATTCCCGTCTGGTAATCAGAAGAACATGTGATGGCAAATTCCGAGGTCAGAATCATATATGGCAGAGCAGAGAGATTCTGCAAATGTGAGATTTCATTTGTATAAAAACAATGAATATGATAATCCAGCTTATTCATATAAACCGGAAACAGATTTCGCAGGTAATAAAGTTCATAAAGCTCATGTGCGTCTGTAAACTGCGCGGTACGGTTCAGACTGAAAATATGATCGATCTGTAATGAACCTGCAGGCTGAATCGTAGACAGCAGATGAAGCAGAAACGGATAGTCAGGCTGAAGGAAAAGAGCAATCTGTCCATTCGGTTTGGCTGCCTCAGATAATAAAATCTGGTGAACAGAAGAATCTATCGCCTGTCTGGAATTCAGCAGAAGACAGTTCTGAGTGAAAGACAGTTGTTTGGTTAAATTTACGTGGGAGGGAGTAAAATCATATGATGGAGGCGTTGACTTATTTGGAAAATCACATAAAAAGTGATCAATACTTTTGCGGATATAATAAGCATCTTCTCCCATACGGGTCATTTTCCAGGCCTCTCTAAGTTGATGTGTTTCAAGAGGTGTCAGCTTTATAAAATAAGCGATCTGTTCCACCAGTTCTGCAGACATGGGTTCACGTTTTCCATTAATAAATTTATAGACAGTAGAACGTTCCAGATTGCAGTAATGTGCTAATGCTCCTACTTTGACATCCTTTTCGTGGATGTAATTTCTAAGCATATCAGAAAATACAGACATAAGTAAAAATCCTTTCACAACTTTAGTAACTAATCCCTAGTATATCACATTCGCCATAACGAAAGTGTCAAAATTAGACAAAATTCGGTAAAAAGCACCATAAAAACCTGTCCACAAAATCCGCCCCACCTTGCGATGTTGGTGAAATTTTTTTAAAATTGAGTAAATAAAACATTAAAAATAAAAAAATACTAAAATAGATAGATAAATTCATGAACTGCAGGAAAAGGAAGTGAGCTATTTGAGGCAACATATATAATTATAAAAAGAAGGAGTGTTTATGAGAGAAACTAATATGAGCGTGGAAGAGAGATTAAACCGTGCAGGATTCAGAAGAGTAACTAAAGATAATGATACCTGCTGTGCTTTGTGTAATTATTATACGGTAACAGATGACACAAATGAAGATGTTTGTGAACTTCATAGAGTAAATTTTGGAAAAAACTTTGATGCATCGGGATATGAATGTGGCGCAGTTGATTGTAGTAGATGGAATAATCTTACTAATGGAATATTGGAAGAAATGAAAGAAGAGAAAACTGCTGCAAATTCTATGAACTCATGTCAGGAAATACAGCAGCCAGCCCCAAAAGAGGGATGTTATATAGCAACAGCAGTTTATGAAAGTTATGATGCACCAGAAGTATTAGTGTTGCGAGAATTCCGGGATAATGTGTTAAAGAAGTCACGAGGTGGAAGACTGTTTATAAAAATATATTATGCTCTTAGTCCCGGAACGGCTAGTAAGTTAAAAAATCATATTTTTATTAATGATAAGATTAAGGCTGTCCTTGATCGACTAGTAAGAAAACTTTCAGCTGGTGAGAAAATTTAGCTGGAATGATAAAGAATATTATGAAGGAGGAGAAAAAGAAATGTGCAAGAAGAAATATTATTTTTTAGTAACTGCTTTAATTGGTTCTACATTGATGGTAGCAGGATGCTCCAATAAGCGAAAGGTAGATAACTCACCTTTGAATCCGATGGCAACTTATAAATTTAGTGATGGCATGGAATGGTTAAGGACTACAAGTACAAGTGAATTTAGTGATGGCATGGAATGGTTAAGGACTACAAGTACAAGCTGCTTGAAGGATAGTTATATCTGCGTGGATCAGGAGGGAAATGCTCTGTTCTTTATGGATGATATATCAAGTGTTTCACCATTTTCAGGTGGATATTCCTTTATAGAGAAAGATAAGACGGTTTATCAGATTGACTCGAGTGGAAATATAATAAATAGCTATACTAATTCTGATGATGTTAAAGTTAAAACATATGCGGATGGACAAATCTGGATAGAAGAATATAAGTCAGATTTTGACAGCGCAGGTTATACATATACGTTATATGATGAAAATGGAAAAGAAGTTACAGGATTTTCTATAGAGGGTACAGATCCTATCGGCGAAATTGGATATTGTGGAAAAGGTGTGTGGCGTTATAGAGATTTGGACAGTGATGGTGATTGGATTACAATGTACTATTGCACACAGAGTGATAAATGGATAGAGAGGAATACTTCAGAGAATAGTGATGTTTACTTTTATGAGGATATGGCGGTTTTAGGATTTGATTATGAAAATCCGAATGAGACAGGCTACAGAGCGAAGATGATTCTGATGGATACAACAGGAAATCTGAGTGAAGTAAGCTTGACAGGAGATTTAGGCTGGGATTGGGATAGCGATACCTATGTAAATGAAGGATATTGTATATTGGAGGAATATGATAATTATTTAGTTTCTTACAATATTTCGTCAGGTGAATTTAAAGTAATGGATAATGAATATACTGAGAAAGTCAGAATGGCTGCTTTACCTGATAAATTAATATTTACAGATGGCTGTGTTGCACTTCCTTTAAGAGGAAACGATGAAAAGGACTATGTAGGCCTTTTTGACACCTCATGGAATATGATAGGAGAACCAATTCAAGGCACAAGATTTGATTTTTCGGAAGGAAAATTAATGGTTGAACGGAATGCTTCTTCAGAGAACGAAGAGGGAAATCATATAGAAGTTGTAGTTTACGATACAAAGGGAACGCAGATATTTAATACATATGAAAAAGGGTATGAGACGATTACTCCTTATGAGGATGGAGTTGCCTATGTTTTAGATGAAGATACAAAGGGAAAGACATCTGTCAATACTGGTCTGTTGAAAGACGATGATATTTTGGGTGCTTTGCCATATGAGTGGAAATGTATTGATGAAAAAGGAGAATATCTTTTTGATACAGTTAATTTAGACGGTGTTAAAACTGTTGAATTGAAGTAAAGGGAGGAGTAGAGATGTTTTGTCATGTTTGTGGATCAGAACTTAAAGAAGGAGCCAAATTCTGTTCAGTATGCGGAAATCCGGTAGGACCGGTAAAGGCAGAATCTGCACCTGTACATAAAACTGTGCAAAGGACAGTGCAGGGAACAAAAAAGAAAGATGCTGTATTTCAGGTTTCTGCAAAAACACCGATAATTTATTTCACATCAGCAGTCGCGCTTGTATTCACGGCGCTTCTGTGTTTCTATCAGCGTGCAGAGTTATATGGAGGAAATCTTGATCCGAATCGTAGTGCAGGAAAACGCTGGGATTTATTTTTGTGGGGTGTTGTGTCACTTGCATTTGCAGCAGAATGCTTATTAGCGTGGTGGGGAAGTACAAAAATAAAACTGATAGTGGGAGAGCTGTCTGTATCAGGAGTCAGGATGATAAATGTACTGCAAACAAAAGAGTTTGAATATGATTACGATGAAATTTCAGCTGTAAAAAATTCAATAATCGGGACTCTTGTACTCAAAGTAGATGGCAAAAATATTCCACTTGCTAATCTGGAAAACAGAAAAAGAGCAAAAGAGCTGATTGAAGAGAGAATGCCAAAGGAAATAAAATAGTAACAGGTGTATGGTAGAGAACAAAAAGAAAAAATATGAGGTGATTATATGTTTGATTTTATGAATTTAGCTTGGACGTTTGGCAACAGAGGTTACTATATTAGCAGTTATGATATAGATGACGCTATGGATTCTGTAATGATGGGAATATTAATAGGTTTAATAGGTGTTGGTATTATAGCATGGGGCATTTTTTACTTCTTAAAAAAATCAGATAATAATAAACAATTAATTGTAAAACGCATAAAAATTTTAGAAATACTACCAGTAAACCATTTGGTTGGATGGTATGTTGTAGAATGTGAAGATGGAGAGCGATTAAAACTTAGGTCATTTGAACCAAACAAATTACTTGTCTCAGTAGGAGACATAGGTATTTTAGGTTATAGAGGGCAGACAATTCAAACTTTCAACAGAGAAGGCGTAAGGAAACGTAACTTTTAATAATGTAGAAATATTTTAACAAAGTATGTGACTTTTCTAAAATAAAAACAAATTTGCAAATACATCATGATAAACTAAAAACATCTTAAAGATAAGGAGGAACAATGAGAATGAAGAACACAAAACAGACAGTGCTGAAAAAGAAAGCAAAACAGTTGTGCTGTATTTTACTGGCGGCTATTTTGTGTATGGGAATGACGGTACCGGTTATGGCCGCGTCATCGAAGTACAATGCAGCAGTGTCAAGCTACAAGAAGTACATGAGAGGCAAGCGCGGCAGTTACAAAATTGTAGATGTCGACGGAAATGGAATCCCGGAACTGCTTATGCATAACAGTTCTGCTGGAATCAATGAAGTCCGTACCTACAATCCAAAAACAAGAAAAAACGTACGAGTAGGTTCTATCGGATATGGAAAGGGATACAACCTGCCGATCAAGTATTCCAGAAGCTGCCATACTGTAATGGTCTGCAATGCGAATACAGGTGGAAGTGAGTATTACATCTACAAGATCAAAGGCACCAAAGCTACGAGAGTAGTAAGGGCTGAACGTTTTAATGGTAAATTCAAGAGTGGATATGCGATCAATGGAAGGAAAGTAAGCTATTCTACTTATAACAAGACCATTAACAGATATATGAAGAATGCGAAAACAGTTCGTTCAAGCGGATATTGATGCGGCGCGATTATGAAAAAGGAAAAAGAAGAAGTATTTTAAAAGAAAAATATTAAAAAACGGCCCATAGGTATAGAATCTTAAAAAAATTACTATGCTTATGGGCTGTTTAGAGATAAAAGAGAAATATGCAGCAAAACAAAAACAAATATGTAATTATGATATGCTAGAATTAAGATCAGTAATCAAAAGGAGGAAAAGAAAATGAAAAGAAGAATTTTATCAAAAGCAGCAGCATTTTTTTTGATTTTTGTACTGGGATTTGTTGCAATAGCAGGAAATAGCGTTTCAACAGTAGAAGCTGCAACCAGAAGTTCGTCTATAAACATGAATATTTTCAAAAAGAAGAGTGTACAGACTTATCTTCAGGACATGTCCTATGCAGGTGGAATTAATTTTTCCGGGCAGGCGCAGTTGAAGAAAAATCTTCCAAGGATTGTCCGCCGGGATTTTCTGTATGTGAACTATAAGAAGTACAAACGCTATCGGACAGGAGTAGATATGCTGGTTCCGAAAAGTGTTGTCCTTAAACATATACAGGACACCTACGGAATCAAAGTAAAAAGCGTGAACCTCCCGGTAAAAAAGGGCAAATATCTGCTTAAAGAACTGTGGTGGCAGGATGAAACTGTGATGAAATATTACAAGGCAGTCCGCACAAAAACAGGAGCTACAATTACAATAAGAGGTAATTGTTTTGGCAAATATGCAGGAAAAGAAGTGATCACAGTAAAGCCTGCACGAAACTCGATGGGATTTGTGATCACATCCATGAGATATTACAGGGCGGGTAAATAAATTTATTTAAGTAGAAGGTAGATAAGGAGAATAAGAGCTGAAAAAGAAAGTAAAACAAGAAAAAATGTACGAGTAGGTTCTATTGCATATGGAAAGATTTTAAAAGAAAAATATTAAAAAGCAGCCCATAGGTAAAGAAATTTTTTTAGAGTTTCTGCTTCTATGGGCTATTTAAATTCTAAAGAGAAGTAGGAGTCAGAGACAGTGAAGCTGAAAGAGATTCACTAAAAATAAAAGATTTGTCTATAAAAATAAAAAAATTTGTCCACTAATTAAGCCCCATCTTGTAATGTGAATATGGATTTTTTAAAATAAATAAAAAAGTACAAAAAACGTTAAAAATTTTATAAAAAGAGGTATTTAACCTGAATTATTCACTGCAACGCCGTGAACGTGGCTAAAAGCCGCATAGTTGCTGT
>OLRG01000721.1_pt1 | contig 29985 bp, 40 predicted proteins | sample 1672331 | NCBI WGS metagenome assembly OLRG01 (sample SAMEA3136672, study PRJEB25190) | human gut metagenome
CTGGAGGCCACGTCGGAAATGTGAACCTCCACGGTTTTTATGCCCACCGCCTTGACGGCGTCAAGCAGCGCCACGCTTGTGTGGGTGTATGCGCCGGGATTTATGACTATTCCGTCGAATTTTTGATAGGCCGCCTGTATTTCGTCCACAAGGTCGCCCTCGTGATTGGATTGATAGAGCTTTACATTGATGTTTTTTAAGTTGTGTTCTCTTGCACCAGTCACGGTGATGTACTTTGAACTCATTTCGGTTTACCCTTTCGTTTCTTCCTTTTTGAAGCTCGATATTTCCACCCACGCGGGGTAAAAGCCCGTGTTGAGGGCGATGTTCTGCGAATGTAAATTGGCGAGCACTGTGCCGTAAAACGGCGTTTTGCCGAGCGCTTCGATGCGGTCACACAGCAGACTTACAAGTGTTGTGCCGAGTCCATGTCCGCGGTACCGTTCTTTTACGTCGATGCCAACCTGCCACAGTGCGTCCGTGTCTGCCGAAGCACCCGCCAGCGCCGCGATCTCATCGCCGTCATACGCCGCGAGTGTGTCGTAGCCCTCACGCTGTAAATTGAATACCAGAATGTCCGAAATGGCCTTTTCGTCCTCAACCACAAGGATTTTTTTCTTATCCAAACCCTTTCCTCCTCTGCACTCTCCAATCTCCACTCTTATCTTAGTAAAGATTCTTCAGCTTTGCTCTATACATAGCCGCCACCGTTTTTGCATCGCGGATCTCGTCCCGCTCGATCATTTTCTCTACCTCTGCGATCGGCAGTCGCACGACCTCGACAAATTCGTCCTCATCCGGCTGCATTTCGCCTTCGGTCAGATCAAGCGCGGCAAACAGATAGGTCACCTCGGTCAGAAAGCCGGGAGACGGATAAATCGCGCCGAGCGGCACGATGCGTCCGGCGGTACAGCCGGTTTCTTCTTTCAGCTCGCGGATGCCGCATTCCTCGGCGTCCTCCGGGCCGTGGTCCATCTTGCCGGCGGGCATTTCGAGCAGCTCGGTATCGAACGCATAGCGGAACTGCCGCACAAGAATAACGTTGCCGTCCTTGTCGATTGGCAGCACGCCGACACCGCCAACATGCTCACAAACCTCGCGCGGCGCGGTTTTGCCGTTCGGCAAGGAAACCTCGTCCACACGAGCGGTCATGATCCTGCCTCTGAACTTATATTCGCTGGAAAGCTGTTTTTCTGTCATATCCATAGAAAAATCCTCCTTAATCAGCTGCATTTACACAGCGCAGGATATAGGCGGTCTCCGGCGGGACGGATACGATCAGACCGTCCGGGTCGGCGTACGCGAAGCCCTCGCCGCCGAGCAGGTCGAGCGCATACAGCGCATCAATTTTTGTTTCCGCATACTGGTGTCCGCGGTTGACCACGATCACCAGACGCGAGTCTCCGCTCGTGCGCTCGTATCGCAGCAGTGCACCGGCTGTCGTGTCGCTGAACTGCAGGTCGCCGTCCGCGAGCGTCTGCTCCTCGGCACGGATTTCGCACAGCTTGCGGTAGAACGCAAGCAGCTCCTGGTTTTCGTGTCCCCACGGGTAGGTCCGGCGGTTGAACGGGTCCTCGAAGCCCTGCTGACCGGCCTCATCACCGTAGTAAATGGTCGGAGAACCCGGCATAGTGAACTGGATGACTGCCGCCATCCGCAGGCGGCGCAAGGCGATTTCCAGACGGTCCGGCGGCAGCTGATAGTGTGCGCGGCCGTTTCTGTCCATCTTCCACTCGTTCTCAGTTACGCCGAGAAGGGTGAGCGCACGCGCGGTATCATGCGTACCGACAACGTTCATCAGGTTGTAGAACACGTCCCGCGGGTAGTTTTCGCGAATGCACTCCATGCTCTCCGCGAAATGCTCGGCGGTGCCGCCGTTCAAAAAGCCGAGGATGGCGTCTCGCAGCGGGTAGTTCATGACGGAATCCAGTTCGCCGCCCTGGAAATAGCGCCGACGCTCGGAGTACGCAATTTTGTTGGACGCATCCTCCCACACCTCACCGATGATGAGCGCATCGGATTTCTCCCTGCGGGCGGCAGCGTTCAGCTTCTGGATGAAGCTGTCCGGCAGCTCGTCGGCAACATCCAGCCGCCAGCCGGACGCGCCCAGCCGCAGCCAGCGGCGGACCACGCTGTCCTCGTCCTCGATGATGTAATCCTGATAGCTGCCGTCGCTCTCATTGACCTGCGGGAGCGTGTAGATGCCCCACCACGAACCGTACTCGTTCGGCCAGTTGTGAAAGTCGAACCAGCTGAAATACGGCGATTCCTTGGACTGGAACGCGCCTACGCTGTCATAATGGCCGCGTGCGTTGAAATAGCGGCTGTCGTAGCCGGTGTGATTGAACACGCCGTCCAGTACAACGCGCATGCCGCGTCTGGCGGCTTCGCTGCACAGCGCACGGAAGTCCTCCTCACAGCCGAGCAGCGGGTCGATGCGCTTGTAATCGCCGGTATCGTAGCGGTGATTGGAATACGCCTGAAAGATCGGATTGAAATAAATGGTGGTAACGTGCAGGCTCTCCAGATAATCCAGCTTGGCGTATACGCCGCGCAGCGTGCCGCCGAAAAAGTCGTTGTTGAGGATTTCGCCGTGCTCATCCGGCAGATAGACCGGAATATCGTCCCAGTTCTGGTGCAGCACACGCTCGACCACGCCTTCACTCTCCGGCTGCTCGGGCGCCTTGTCGCGGCAGAAACGGTCCGGAAAAATGTTGTAGGTGATGCCCTCGCCGAACCAGCGCGGCGTATGGTACTCGCCGTCGTACACGGTCAGCTGGTACTTATCGCCGACCGCCTCGAGCAGCTCCGCCTGACCGCCGTAGCCGCGTGCACAGTAGTGCAGACCATCCGCCAGCTCCACCGAAAAATAATACCAGTACAGACCGGGATGCGGCGGCGTATAGGTTACCGTATACCGATCATGTGAGCCTTGATAGCCGCACCAGTGCAGCGGATGGGATTCGGCCTGACAGCCATCTTCCTCAATCCAAAGGGTAACCTGCAGCGCGCCCTGTGCCCGCTGCGGATAAACAGAAAACTCGACCGCCTGCCCTGCCGGTACCGCGCCATACGGCTTCTTGCATGCAGTGCTGCGGGAGTGAAACATACTATCAGAAATGCGATTCACGCAAGCTCCTCCAAACATATATCCTCTTGCCAAATCATACCTTACCATTATATCAGCAATATTGGCGGTATTACTTTTAGTATAGCACAAAACCGCAGAACGGTAAACAAAAGCTGTCGCACGAAAGAAAAGAAAAACCGGTTCAATACAAACTTTTTAGGCGCAAAGCAAAGAGCTGACTCCAACGGAGTCAGCTCTTTAGATTCGGTTTTGATTTTAGCCGAGCAGGTTCAGGATTTCTTCCTTCGGCATAGCGCCGACAGCCTTATTGGCAACCTCGCCGTTCTTCATCACGATCAGGGTCGGGATGGAGACAATGCGGAACTGCATGGACAGCTCACCCTGCTCGTCTACATTGATCTTGCCAACCTTGATGTCGTCACGCTCGTTTGCGATCTCGTCCACGATCGGCGAAACCATGCGGCAGGGACCGCACCACGTTGCCCAGAAGTCCAGCAGGACCGGCTTGTCCGACTTCAGCACTTCGTTCTCGAAATTTTCCTTCGTAATGGTTACTACTGCCATATTGAACACTCCTTAGTCTTTCAGTGATAATTCATAGTAAAATGCATACTGCTGCATGACACCCGCAAAGCCTTTATAGCGTTTCAGTGGAAACCCTTTCGGATAGTGTGTGTCCAGCATTTGCCGGATATGCGTATCGACCGGAAATGCGTCGATGTGATGCAGCGCAAACAGGCAGATACACTCCGCAACCTTGATGCCGACACCGGTCAGGCGCAGCAGCTCGGCTTTAGCGTGAGCGTAATCCATATGCCGGACCGCTTCCAGATCGACCGCACCGGACGTGACCTGCCGTGCCGCGGCGCAAATATATTTGGCGCGGTAGCCGAGGCGCACCGGCGCAAGATCCTCGGGCGTGCACGCCGCCAGGCGCTCTGCCGTGGGAATGCTATTGTATACCTGTTCACTCTTATTATAACAGGTTTCCCCGAAAAGGGAACACAAATTTTCGACACACTTGGTAATCCGCGCGATATTGTTCTGCTGGGAGATGATAAAGCATAGAATAGTCTCCCACAGGTCCTGCCGCAGAATACGCAGTCCGCCGCCGTATGCAACGGCGTTCTGCAGATAGGTATCGCGTTTGGCAACTGCGGCTTTGCAGCGGCCGTAGTCCGCATCCAGATCGAAATACGGCCGCCAGATGGCGTTAAACTCGTCTTCATCGCAGTCGAACCGTACGATCCGGCCATTCTGCTGAATATTCAGCAGGTGTGTTCCCGCAATTAAGTTGTACGACTTATCCCCAACCCTGTGGAAACGGAAGCACTGACCGGAGTTTGCGATCTGGTCGATGTCGAAATCGTTCAGTACGCGTTCGATCATTGGTGCATAGCCTCATGCTCGCGCACCAGCTCGGTAAACAGGTCACTCAGCGTCCAGCCGATATTGTGCTCGGTGACCATGGCTTTGTACGGCACGGAAACACCGTATGCCTTCATTTCACGGAGCAGAATGTCCAGTCTCTTTTCGGTAAAGCCGTCCAGCACCATCATCGGTGCGGAAGGCGCATCTGCAGTCTCGTCAGTCGGCTCAAAGCCCTTGCGGTTCAGCAGAAAGCCGACCGTCTGACCGGCAGAGACTGCTTCGACGTTCTTAATCCGCACGCCCATGCGAACGAGCACGGTCTTGAGCGCCGCAGTCTGTTCGCTCGGCTGCGGCTCAAAATATAACACTTTTTCACGGGATGCCGCCATAGTGGAATCCTCCTGTTTTATTCCCATAAGATTGTATACTAATATTATATCATTTCTGTCAACCCCTATTGACAGAAAGTGTATTCGGTGCTATGCTCATAGTTAGCAACAACTAACCGCAAAAAAGAGAGGTGTTTATGATACAGCAGGCATTGCTTTGGGCGGCCGCAGGCACAGGATTCACCTTCCTGATGACCACGATCGGCGCCGCCATGGTATTCTTTATGAAACGGCAGTCCAGTGCACTGATGCAGCAGATTTTTCTCGGATTCGCGTCCGGTGTGATGATCGCCGCGTCCATCTGGAGTCTGCTCATTCCCGCGATTGACGAAGCCGCGCAGAACGGCCAGCCGGGCTGGATACCCGCTGCAGGCGGCTTTATCCTCGGTTTGGTGCTTATGCTTACGCTGGACGGCTTAATGCCGCACCTGCACAGCGGCGCAGAGCATGCCGAAGGTCTGCCGTCCTCCTTTCGACGGACAACGCTGCTCGTCCTCGCAGTGACGCTGCACAACATTCCGGAAGGCATGGCGGTTGGTCTGTCATTTGCTCGTGCGGCACAGCATACCGGCAACGCAGGATTGTTTGCAGCGGCAGGTGCGCTTGCCATCGGCATCGGCATTCAGAATTTCCCGGAAGGAGCCGCAGTCGCGCTTCCGCTCCATCAGGAGGGACTCAGCCGCACGCGCTCGTTCGTTTACGGTTCGCTGTCCGGCATTGTCGAACCTATCTTCGGCGTGCTTGTTGTGCTGTGCGCGTCCGCGCTGACACCATTCATGCCGTGGCTGCTGTCCGCCGCCGCAGGCGCGATGCTGTACGTCGTGGTCGAGGAGTTGATTCCCGAGGCACATCTCGGTGAGCATTCGCATCCGGGCACACTTGGTGTGATGGCGGGGTTTCTGGTGATGATGGTGCTGGATACAGCTTTGGGATAATTGAAAATGGAGAATTGAGAATGGAAAATGAAGTTTTCTTTCTCCTTCCACAAAAACGAAAAGCGTCCCAATGGGACGCTTTTCGTTTTTCAGATAATCCGTGTTTTAACTTTGCCAAACACAAATTATCCTCAATATCTATTATGAATCTGTTTGCGGTAATCAAAATAGATTTGCCGCAATTCCTTCAGATTTTTCTTGCGAATAAGCACTACATCATCGTTTGTAAGGGTGAAGTCCTTATCCACAGCTTTGACGTAGTTCATATTCACAAGGAAGCTCTGGTGGCACCGCAGAAAACACGGAGCCGTCAGTTCCTGCTCAATCTCGCCGAGCTTTTTATATAATGTGTATGTCTTTTGCCCCGCCTGATGCAGAATACACTGTGAATTATGGCTTTCCACATACATAATCTCTTCGCGCGGAATGTGCAGCACCTGCGAACGATTCTTGATCGCATATGTATTCTCGACGATATCGGATAGTACGCGGTGCATGGTTCGCTCGAACGTCTCCGGGGTATATGGCTTGAGCAGATAACCGGATGCACCGACTTCAAAGCTGTCCGGTGCAAAATCCAGCGCAGCGGTACAAAATACGATCGTGCCCTTGTAGCCGATCTCACGCAGACGGCGTGCTACATCAATGCCGAGCGGCGGGTCCATCAGAATATCCAGCAGAATAATATCAAACCATCCGCCGTCCCCAAGCTCATAATAGAGCGGTTCACCGCTGTCGTACATTTTGCAGGAATAGTCAATCGCATGTGCATTGCAGTAATGACTGAGAAAATCCGCAAGGATATCCCGTTCTAACGCCGAATCATCACAAATTGCGACCCGCAGCATGGTTATTGACAGTCCTTTCTCGTCAGTTTTTGTCGAATTTCTTAACGGTTTCTAAACATGTTCTGCCGATTTCACAAGATTCTGCTCCAATTTCACAGAATAGCAAAAACCGCGTAATTCTTCTGATAAAATGAACATGTTCCCAAACGAAGTGGGAACATCAGCAAATATCGACGGAGGAAGCATCATGTTTGTCTACAAAGTAATCAGCAAAAACCACTATTCGCCTGAGACCGGGGCCTATATATCTTTCGGTATCAGTGCCCACGATCCGGAGCACGGACAAACCTGCTTCGTTCCCGATGTGTTCATCGACGAGTCGGAAGCACGCGCCTTTACAGAACGCCTGAATACGCTTCAGGTGTCGCCTATCCATTTGATCGATGTGATCGAGGACGCATTGGGCGTTTAACACGCAGCTTACATAAAAATGCCCAGCTCAGAGGCCAGCGAGCGAATTGCATGCACAATGCGGATGTATTCGGTCGTGACTTCGTATCGCAGTTCCGTGATTTCCTCATCCTGATTGCCGCGCAGCGCTTGCAACAGTGCTGCGCTCTTCTTTTCCAGCCGTATAAAGCCAAAGCTGCGTGCCTGTCCGGTCAGCGTGTGTACCGCTTTGATTGCTGCATCACGATCGTGCCGACCCAGGGCATCGTTCAATTCCGCGCAGCAAGGCTCGTCCAAAAATCGGATCAGGAATTTCTGCAGCATATTCTCGTTGTAAAACCGGCGGCAGGCTGCTTCAAAATCTCCATCTATTGCTTGATAAAATTTATGCAGAGACATATCGACATCTCCCTATGCATATTTTATCATTTCAAAAATCGACTGGCAAGGGGTGAAAATAGTTTTCTATCGCCATTTCTCGACAAAGATCGCGGTTTGCAGTAAAAGAAAAACGCCTGATCAAATGATCAGGCGTTTTCATGGAGCTGCTAACCAGATTTGAACTGGTGACCTCATCCTTACCAAGGACGAGGTGAAATTTCAAAACTCCACAGTATGTCTGAACTTTTGACACTTCAAAAATTTTAGTCCCATGCTTAGTCCCACTTGACCTATACATTGTACCACAGAAAGCGCGGGACTTCAACACCGCAATGAAGGGAGGGCATTTGCCCTCCCTTCATTCAATGCTTCACAACATAGAGATAGTATGCCGTCTCCTTATTTTTTACTGCGTCCTTGTCTTCGAGCCAGAACGCACAAGCAGCGTCAACATAGTAATCAATGTTGCGGATGCCGTGTTTCTCGTTGACCTTGCAAAAGTCGGAGTAAACAGCGTTCATTGCCACCCAAAATTCTACCGGGTCGCAATTCATGTTGTGCTGCTGCATTACCTGCTTGCACTGTTCAAACGTCCAGTGCGGGCCGGTCGTGCCGTCAGCGTTCTGCATGTTGTGCAGCCATTCGTCCGCCATGTCCTTAGTCATACGTCCGGTGTGTGTACTGGAAGCATAGCCCATAGTGCGCTCAGAACCGTGCGTCTTGTCACCTACATAAGAAGTATCCCCCATGTAAGCATCATCGTCACGAAAGCCAATAGGGCGCATCTCGTCCTCGTAATCGGGGTACTCATCATACTCCGGATATTCCATGTTGCTTTTCGGTGCAAAGCGTCCGTCAGAATAACGGCGATAATTCCGCATCTCCGGTTCGCCGCCGTGAATACGCTCATCATAGTAACCGTAAGGCTCAATATGATTGTACCGATACCGCACGCCGTAATGCTGGCGATCTTCGGGATACGTCTTGCGGATTCTCCATTCCTCCGGCGAAGCATTCTCTCGGCGGGTGTGCTGCATCAACAGCATTCGGGTTCCTCGTTTCATGATGATACCCCCTTACGCCGTCGGCGCGGTGCCGTTAATAGACCGCAGCGCGTCAGAATGAGAGCAGCAGGAATTACCGAGCATTCGGAAACTGCCGCCGCTGGACGAAGTGACCACCCGGCAAAGGTACTTGTGACGGGTGTCCAGATTAAACACTGTCGCCTGTGCGCCGTTGCATTTCAGCAGCGGATACGTTACCGTTCCGTCGCCGATTGTGATTACTACCGGTGCGCCGATGATCGTTGTGCTCGGAATGTTCTGAGCGATTACGATTCCGTATACGCAGCCGTTCTGGTAATCTCCCGCCGGAATATTCACCGTCAGCACGCCGCTTGCGTAAGTCACGCCCTGTGAGATACGCAGGTTCGGACACAGTTTTTGTACAGGCTTGCAAGCCATAATCAAAACCTCCTATCAAAGCGGGGGAATGTCCCCCGGCTGAACGTATCTCTCACATGCCGCAGCAGGTGTTGCAGCCACAGCCGGAAAACTGGTAAGGTGCCGGAACCGGGAACGCCGGTACCGGAGCCGGACGCAGAGCGTTTACAAGGTAGTTGTTCTGCGCCTCCTGAGAAGCCGCGAACTTCAAGGTCTGGTTCTCCGTCTGGAGCGCCGCGATCTTCTCTGCCTGACGTGCAGTTTCCATCTGGTCAATCCGCGCAATGATACGGTCAGTGTCGTTGTGGGTAGACTGGATGATATCACGCGCATTAGTAGCGGCGTTGTAATTGGTGTCGCAGAAACCTCGTTCTACCTGACGCTGCGTATCGCAGCAGCAGCTTGCCATCTGCGTACCGAGTGCGGTCAGGCCCGCGGTCACGCCGTTAAAGCCGTTGTTCATGTTGGTGTTTACGCCGTTGATAAGCTGGGCGTTCTGATAGCCGAGCTGGCAAACCGAATTGTCCACGCCGTGGAAGCCGTTAGAAACCGCGCTGCCGAGCGTGTTGAAGCCGGTCAGCATACCGTTGTTCATGCTGTAAAAGCCGTTGCACAATCCGTCCTGAATGCCGAGAACGGAACGGGACAGGTTGTTGAAGTTGAACTCACTGCACAGGTCGGAGCGAGTAACCGCGCCCTGATACCCTGCGCCGTTCGCACCGTTGCCGCCGTTGTTGCCCCAGCCCCAGCCGTTGCCGCCGAAAATCAGTGCGATAATCAGAAATGCGAAAATCCAAGAACCGTCGCCGCCCCACATGCCGGAGCCGTTGTTAGTGTTGCCACTATCGGAACCGAGAGCATAGCCGGTTGCGAAATCGTTATCCATGAATAAATCTCCTTTTCAGTATATATTTGAACGGAACCGCGCGTATTCCGAACATGACAAATTCACGTCGGATTTTTATTCAAGATTCCGAAACTGAAAAGGAACTATAAAAAATCGCTTGGATTTTTACAGTTGCGTATTTACTTGATGTTCATGCCGAACTGCTGTGCGAATTGATCGAGGTCGATTCCTCGTTCCTTTGCAATGTTCATTGCCATCTGTCGCAGTGCGTCCGGGCTTTTGCCCTGCATGGATTTCATTAGGGTGCTCACCATAGGATTATTGCCGGTCATTTGGTTCAGCATCATCATAGGATTTCCGCCGTTCCTCATAAGCTGCAATACCTGCATCATCGGATTATTTACCATCGTTTGCACCTCCCAGTTGTTCGCATAACTTGTTAAACCGTCGGATAAGCTCGTTGAATTCCGTTCTCGGAACATAATCTGACAAATCTATTTCCGCAGGTTTATTCGTTTCCGGCTCCTGTGCTCTGCGATACATCACAAAGTCAGCACAGCCGGTTTGCAAATTAAGCTGTTTGGTGTAAATCGCGCCGTGCGCCGTGTCCGGCATGATAGTAAGCGCACCGGAAAAGTCCGTCTGTACCGCACGCGCTTCCTCCACGCTTGCCACAGGTCGAACAATATGCTGTGGAGATTGCACTTGCTGTTGCATTGGTGTCTGCATTGGCTGTTGCGGGTACTGCTGTTGATACTGCGGCGTGTAGCCAGTGTAACCATAAGGATATGCCATTAACCCAGCACCTCCGTAACGTGTTCGCTGATGGATTTGCTTACCGCCTCTTTGTAGGATATATATTCCTCTAAGCAATCTGTGTTGCCTGCGTTGCGGTAAACTGCTACAATGCGACGAGCGCACTCAGGGTCATACCCCATGCGTTCAAGTCTCTGTTCGTAACTCATGCGATCACTTCCTTATACTTTCAGTATAAGGTCTGCCGGGCGTGAAAACCTGTCACAAATCTGTCAACTTGCTGTCACAGCACGCGCAGCATTTTGCATTTGATGCTGTTCAACCGACGATGCACCGTGCTTTCGCTCATGTGCAGCGTCATGCAAATCTGAGTAATGGAGCGCGCCGATGTTCGCAGATCAAACACGGCGCGTTCTTCTGGTGTAAAATTGCACTCACGCCGGAAGTATTCCACCTCCGGCCTTGTAAATTCCGTTAATTTCATGCGGTATCCCCTCGTTATGGTGTCACCGCATATCTTTCCCCTTGTATAAAAAAATCGGGTGCGACACACTTTCGCGCTTCGCACCCTATAAAAACACACCGTCCCACGTCCTCTACGTCTATACCCTATGTAGGTTCATAAGGCTTCGGGGAGCGCAGGAACAATGCGGTTTTTCAATTCTGATAGAATTATATCATCTTTTATGTCCGTCCGCAAATTAGCCGTAAAGGTGTGCACGGTCGTTTATAACCAGCAGGCGCAGCAGGTCGGTCGTCAGTGCCAGCTTGCCCTTATCGTCGCCCTGCAAAAAGCCCTTGTTCACCAGCTTCTGCACGGTTGCCTTACCCCATGTGGGAACTGCGTCTACCGTGTCGTAAACCTTCTTTGCCTTTTCGGCGTTGGCGATTTCCTGCTTTGCAATGTTTCGTGTCTGCTGTTCAGTCATATCTTCAACCTCTTTCTCTGTCAGCATATCCTTGAATTTCTGCCACAACTGCGGATTGCGTACCCACGGTTCCGGACAGTTGCCCACAATGAACGTTTTGGTATTTTGGCGAACAAGGATATATCCCGTTGGTACGCTTACGCAAGATACCATTCCCATGCGTTTTTTTACAACACGTTTTCTTCCGCCAAAAGTGTAATTAGCGCTTAAGCGGTCAACCGCGCAATAATCGTATGCACGAGAACTCTTGCCTAAACGGGTTTTGTTGGTGCGATAACCCTTTGTTGCGCAGATCGCTTGAACAACGTCCAAATTATTCTGAATAGCGGAGGTATACAAATCTCCTACTTCGCAACCATCTACTTGCAAGCATTCGTTCCAGAATACATCATATTGATGTTCATTCATTTCCAGCAAATTATATTGGAACTGCTTGTCTTTTAGCCATTGTTCGCACCAATGATAAAGATCAGTACCGTAATTGCGGTAACTTACGCTCCCGTCTTTCTTGTTGGAAACGGTGTAATCAATCATAAGATTGTCCAGAATTTCCTTAATCCTGTCAATTTTACGTTGCTTCTTTACATGAAATTCGATACCGCAAACGTCCTGATATGTTCCTTTCATATAATGTCCATCGCCTTGTACCCACACGAGAAAACGGATTTCATCATCGGTAAGAGGAAGCCCAACGCCGGAGTATAAAGCACCATTTTTAACCGCATTCAGTCGGCAACCTGTAAGCATATCGCCCCACAGTTGTTCTCGCCAATTAAAACCATATTCATTGACATGGCTATTGTTAGCTGCCCACATACGATGGTTTGCAGTTGCTTCAAACCCGTGACAACTCAGCAGTTCAGCTTCATAAGGCTCAACCACGCTACTAACTGCACCGAAAGACAGTCTATCCGTATCGGTATCATACTGCATGACTTCTTCACCGGTCTTAACATCGGAAAGGGATTTCCAGCCATCCCGTGTTAAAAGCTCGGTTGAATCCAGAGGCAAGCACTGCTTGTGCGTCACATCATAGTGACGGCACACGCGCGACACCGGAATATGGTACTTTGCCATCAACTCACGGGTCAGCTTTGCGGCGTTCTTCATCGTCGCTTCGGGGATGACGTATACACCGTTTCGGATGATACTGCACATCTCAATGCCGATGGAATTAGCGTTCCGGCAGTCGTTGTAATAGCTGCCGCCGCGTTCCTTGCCGCAATGCCATGCCGTATCGCCGTCCTTTACGCTCTGCACGATTCTTTCCGTATCCACGAAATAATGTGCGCTTGCGTTCAAACCGCCCTCACGTGCGAAATAATCCGCGTTATTCTGTGCCGTGTCACCGTTGCCGGATGTAAAATGCAGGCAAATCCAGTTGATTGCAAACTCTCTGCCCTTGCGGTAGTTTCGTTCGTTGCACTGTTTGAATGGAATACTCATTTACTTTACTCACCCTTCTTCTTCGGTGCGGTGTAGGTCAGCGCCGTTTTGGAATCCGTAATGCCCGCCGTCGTCGGGTCGATAAACACACTCAGCACCGCAAGGCACATCGTGCAGAGCTGCACCGGATTTTCCAGCACCGAAACAATACCGTCCCACACAGCCGCCCAGCTCGTAAACGTCTGCGGGTCAACGCCAATGGCCGTGATTGCCACGCTGACAATACCGACCCAGAACCACGGGTTCTTCATTCGTACAGGGATATTTACCTTCATACTCTCACCTCGCAATATGGTCTATAGCAATCCCTTCTAAGAACTGCTCGTACTCCTTGGTTGTTTTTTCAATGGCCGCAAGTCCTGCTTCTACCTCACCGTTGCAGTGACCGCGCTTTAATGCCATTGCTACGCCAACGGTAAGCTGACAGTTTGCGTTAATCATTGCAAGCTGTAAGCGTCCCTCTTTGGCTCGTTGTTCCGCCCTCCGGTTTACCCGCTCCGTTTCTTCCTTTGCTCGCTTCTCGCGCTTGCCGGACTGCGCCGCCATAGCAGCGCAGATAATTCCGACAGCACCCGTGATAATGGTGCAGATAACCTCCGTCGGCATAATTAAATACCCACAATAGCAGAGGTGTTATATTCGTACATAGTTTGTTCCTTTCCGGGCATTCGCCCTATCAAAGTGTACATTTTTCTTTTATTTTGAGCACTTTACCGCAATTCTGAGCATTTAGTCGAAGATATCGTGCAAACGATCTTCAACCCATACCGCAACCGTGGACAGTGCCGCCCACGCAATGGTAAACTGCGGGCACACCTGCCCCATGATGTTGCCGGGCACGCCAGAGTAGTCCCATACATTCAGACCGAGCCAGACGTTGAGCACCAGACCGGCCAGCAGCTCCATCACGGTGCAGATCACAGCACCCTGTGCCATCTGCAAGATGATCGGAGGGTGCTGCTGAACCTCGTCCAGCAGTCCCACCAGTACAAAACATACGCCGCCGAGGATACCCATAGACCAGTGCGTGTAGCCGCGCCATGCGATCTCGATCAGCATGTACAACACGCCGCCTATCACCGCGAACAGCAGGTGCTCAAGCACAGACTTAGGCGTAATTCCACGCAACACTCAAGACCTCCTCTGCCGTCGCGGCATTGCGGAGATCGACTTCCGCCGCCTGCTGGATGCTCACGCGTGGCTCAACGTAGGCTGCAATCGCCAGTGCCAGCGCACACAGATCGGCATACTGCCAGACCGTACACTCATCGCCGGTCGAGTTCCAACGCAGCTCACGTTCCACGCCCGAAGACTGCGCAACCTGCTGCACCGCCAGCGCCGATGTAAGCTGTGCCTGCTTTTCCGACGTTACAGCATACTTCTTACCATCCGTCCATGTCAGTGGATTTTCGGACAGCCATGCAGCGAGGTCAGTCTTGCTGTCTGCGATACGCTGCTCACGCAGATCATCAACTGAGGTCAGCAGCGTGCCGTATTCCTCGCCGACGGCCTGTAAAAGCAGTGCGTCGTTCTGCTCATTCACACGCGCCTGCAAGTCCGATCCATCTGCAACCTCGGTGACATACTCGTCATACTCCCACTGCGTGTTTCCGTCTGCGTCTATGGTTTCAACCGGATTCAGGCAAAACCTTACCCACGCGCGTCCCAGCTTGTTCGGCTGGCTGTTTGCGGAGATTTTCTCCGGCTTGTTATCGCCGTGTACCTTCATTTAGATCACTCCTTTCAGGCCTCGCACATTAGACGTGCGGAAATGTACGAGCTCGAAAGCGATGAAGCGTCGTTCGCACGGAAGTACAACAGACCTACATACGTACCGTTGCTCCAGTCGCCACCCACATCCAACACGCACCAACCAGAGAGCGACCACACGTAGTCTGGAATGTACGTCGTTTCCGAACCGCCAGACGTTTTCGGAATCAGTAAACCATTATCGGTAACGGTCAAGTCCTTAATCCAGCCGGGCGCAGGCAGTGTGCCAATATTGGCGTAACCGGTCGAGGTATCGTCCGCATACTTGCTCGGGTCGGTGCAGTAGTAAGCTGTTGTACCGTTGGCATTAAAGCCGTCTACCCACTGTCGCACGTTGCCCCAGAGGTTTTCGATCCAACGATACTGCACATACGTTATTCCATCCCTGTATCCTTGGACGTTGCCGGTATGGTAATTCATTACATCCGTACCACCAGAGCTTTGTGCATAGCTTTCATCAACAACGCCTTTTCCTATCTTGCTTTGCGAATTCCAATCAGCGAATTCCACAATATACAGAAAGATAATTGCGCAGTAAGTTGCGAAATCATACAGATGAAATTTCGAGCCGTACGACTTAGCTTTATTGCGCGCCGTTGCTCGGGTTATGTCTACATACGGACTACTGCCGCTCGAGCTCTGACCGTTGTTGTTCGTGTGGTAGCGTCCAACGTACTTACCACTGCCCGGGTGTTTAGTAAATCCCGTTGCAGGCTTGTCCGAAACGTAGAAATACTGCTTTGTGCCGTTTCTCTTTGTCGCAACGTAAAACACCGGAATAAATACCATAGTGAAGCTGTGCGACCGCGAAAAGCTGCTATCACCCTTCCACGCCGCTACATTGCCCGAGGCGTAGAGGTTACATTCCCTCATTCCAGACCAAGGCGCATACGCATCAAAAGGCGAACTGCCCGAACCACTACCAGCCGCCGGAACAGGCTCAGTCGTAACAGACCGTGTAACCAGTCCGTAAGGGTCAGTGCTCGGAGTTAAGCGCGTCAGCGCGGTGCTCGAATTGCTTGTATCCCACACCACGCCGAACACGTTAGCGTAACTCAGCGTCAGCGCCTTGCTCTGACCGCTGGCGGTAATGCTTACCGTATCCTCTGCGGTCTGGTCACCCTTTGTTGCCTTGATTGCCCAAGTGCCAGCCTTACTGACGGTAAACACAGCCGTACCGGTGCTCGTCTTGGTCAATACCGTGCTGCCCAGTGTCGCCGTCACCGTTGAACCGCTATCTACGGTTACGGTAATCGTGGACTGGAATTTCTCAAGCGTTACTGCAAGTGCCGTATAATACGCCTTGGTTGTAACCTCGGTTGTATACGTCGTACCGGACAGCGCAGCACTCAGGGTGTAGGTGGTATTGATGCCGAGCACGCTTACCGTTGCCGTTAGACTGCTGTCCACTGTGCCGGTGTAGGTTTCCCCACCACCGGAGAGCGTCCATACCTGACCGACAAAATCGCTTGCAAATGTCAGCGTAATATAAGAACCGCCGCCGCCACTCGATGCATCAACCGCACCCGGAACATTGTCAGCCGTAAAGCCTACAAGCTGTCCTTTCTTACCCCTTAACCCATCCTGTTTACTGTCCCATGTAGATTCCTTTTCGCGTACCGCGCCGACCGCAGAATCAATCTGTGCGCCGGTGTGCGAAGAATTGTAAGCCATGCCATCACTCCTTCATGCAGAGAAATTCGTTTCCGTCCGCGTCGAGCATGGTTTCGTCGCTGTCAGACGGGATAAAGCCCCAGTTGTCGTTCCAACTGCCATCCATACCCTGTGCGTAGAGGGAAATGCGGTAAGTGCCATCGCCAGAGAGTAGGAAATCATCGTAGACCTCGAACTGACGTTGCGTTACAGCAGGAGTCTGGGAGAAGGACGCAATAAGCGTCCCTCTCCCTCTGCCCCATTCCTCGCCGGACATCGTAGCGCGACATTCAAATGCCTTGTACGGAATGTCCGACTGAAACGCAACAATCACCTTGTCGAAGCCAGAAACCGCCGAAATCCTCTCTCCCGTGATGGAAAAAGTCAGATTCGGAGCTGCCATTTACGCCACGCTCCAAGTACCAGCAGCGTTCTTTACGAACACCTTGACGATCTTCACGCCGTCACCGGAAGATGCAGCTTCGAGGTCTGCACCGTTGATAGTGACATTGATTGCCGTGTCCTTCTCGTAGTCGCCTGCGGTACCGCTGGTGTTGGTAGAACCGGCAGTAACCGGAATCTGCGTACCGGCGTTTTCAAGGCTGGATTCACTCGGAACAACCTTGATCTTGTATTCCTCGAAGTCCGCATTAGCAGAGAACGAGAACGCAGATACGTTGAAGGTTGCCACCTTAGAAATCTTGCTCTTGTCCGGGCCGGTAATCGTAACAACCGGAACGGCGGTGTCAAGTGTGATCTTTGCGGTAACAGCAGCGGTTTCATTGCCTACGTCGTCGCGTACCTTGATAGATACGGTTTTCTGGCCGTCGCCAGTGGTCAACGTGATCGCCTTAGACTTTACAAACGTTGCCCATGCAGCTTCGGCTTCCGTTGCTGCACCAGCTACGCCCCAAATCTTCATCTGGTAGCCGGTCGTTACGCTGTCGGTCAGACCAATCGTAGCCGTTACTGACGTACTGGTTGCATAAGCAGCACCGTTGTTCAGTTTGAGGGTAAGCCCTGCAGGCGCGGTCGTATCCAACGTTAAATTAAAGAAAGATGCCATGTTTTACACTCCTTTTGTGTTTAATTCAAGGTAAAGGTAGGAACTCTTGCGGCGATAGAGCAATTCATCGCCCAAATACGCCTCGTAAATTCCCATCTTTCCTAAGAAATACGCGATAATGCTTTTGTCTCCGATATACATTCCGTCACCCCGTTATCAGATAAAGCACAGTTTCATCGTGCTTTTCGATTGCGTCATACTCTGCACGGGTCAAAACGCGAATAGCGGAAACATCATTTGAAAACACGTTGCCATGCCCGCCGCCGCCCGATGCCGGAACGCCGGTATCCGTGTCGCCAATCCACCAGTTACCGTTGTCTCCGATGAACGGAGTTAAGCCCTTCGCGCTTACGCCCGTGTCCTTGCCTGCAATTACCCAGTTGCCGTTATCGCCAATGGTCGGGTAAGTGTTGGCAAGCGCTTGCATTCGCTTTTCAAATTCGGTAAACGCTGTCGGGATTTCCGGCCAGTGTGCGTCACCGCTCATCGTAGGTGGGATGTATACATGGATGCTGTTTGTGCTGCGCGTTTTATCGCCTTGCTTGCCGTGCAGCTCGAAAGTGTACTCACCTGCAACGGGCAAATTCTGTGCAGTCAGCAAAACCGAAATTCCGGTTTCGTCCTGCTGCATCGGCAGAATGTCCATGTTCCCACCTGCTGACACATACATTTCCCACCTCCAGTCAGGCGGGAGATCGCCTGTAACTGTGATGGAACGTGTCAGATTATCATGCTGGCGGGCAAGCACTTCACAATCTGCGGTCAGCTCCCAGTTGTTGAAATAGATCATGTGTTCTTGCCCTCCAATGCCGCGACACGCGCAGTCAGTGCGTCTAATGCCGCTTTGAGTGCATCGTTTCCGGCTGAGGTGTCGTTTACCTTATCGACTGCATTATCAATGTCCTCACCGCTGTATCGGCTTGTGTAATAAGTATCAGCCATTAAACAACCAACCTCCTTCCGTATTTGTCTGAAATGATTTTGCCGTTCTTGTCATGGACTGCACCGGAATCAGAAAGTGCTTTAGGCAGGCGATAATAAATAAGAACGCAACCCGGTGCACCGTCTCCGCCGTTAGAGCCAGCGCCGCCAGTACCGCCGGAAACATCATCATACGTTGCCGATGCGTCAGAACCCGTCTGCATTAAAAAGCCACCAGCGCCGCCACCGCCGCCGCCACCATTTCCGCCTGCGCCACCTTGCCCCGGAACGGTTGGCTCAACTGGTGCAAGCGCATTAGCGCCTTGTCCACCGACACCATATTCAGCAGCATCTATACCATTTTCTCCAAATGCAGCGCCGCCGCCACCGCCGCCACCGTAATTCTTGACATATCTTGTATCGTTTGTTTTTATCGCCGCAGAAAATATTGTGGTATTTATAGAAACCGTATACATATTGCCGCTGTGGCTGACAAGCCTAAAAGAATCTTGAAACATTTTCGTAGGAGATTGTGCATAGTAAACGGTTGCGCTTGTAACACCTTTTTTTAGATCATCCCAATGATAACTTTCATACGATCCCGAATCTCGGTATCCGTTAGCACGTGAAAAGCTATAACTGGTATGGCCCGATACAATCGGACCATGGTCGCTTTCAAATACATTCCGTGTTTCGGAACCTCCACTGGAAGAACCCGACTTTTCATAATATGTTTCCTTATAACCTCCGCTTTTAGTTGACGGAGCAACACTTTCTCCACCAGCAAACGTCTGAACCGCGCCTCCGTTTTTTCCCGTTTCATTATACTTGCCACCGTTGCCACCGGTTGCGCCGGAATAACCTTTGTCGCCTTGTTTGCCGTATGTTAATCCACTGGTCAAATCAAAAAATCCAGCAATCGCCGCGCTTCCATCTGCAGAAGTCAATTCTCCGAACGTCGAATTTTCTCCTGCTGCACCCGTTGAATCTTCATCAGGATTATAGGTAGCGCCTTTTCCACCAGCACCAATAGCAACACGAAATGTTTGCCCGGCGGATACTTCAAGCGTTTTTTGGAGGATGTTTCCTCCCATTCCACCAGCGCCGCCTTCACCTCCGAGTGCTCCGTTTGTTCCTGATTGCATACCGGAATTGGTATCAGCATTTTCACCGGCTTTTCCTTCGTTTCCGCCTTGACCTCCGCCAATCAATATAACTCTCAGCGATTTAACACTTTCCGGCACAGTCCACGTTCCGTCTTTGGTCAGAACTTCAACCGTATCGTAATACTCCTGTTCGCCAATATTCTGTGGCTTATAGCCGACTAATACGCTTTCCTGTGCTGCCAGTCTTCCGGACACGGTCACGTCTGTACTTTCAATACAGCCGGTCACTTCACCGCCGTAAGGGTGCGAAATCTGCACCACATCTCCGGGGATTTCACGCTTGATGACGATTTTGTTGTTGATGCGCTCATTGTGGCTGTAATACTCTGCAAGGCGTTCCGCAACAGCGTTTGCATTAACAAGTGATACAAGAGTTGCTTTCTCTACCTTTATGGCGTTACCCGATTGCTTGACAAGTGATCGCGTCTTAGGCTTGATTTGTCGCGTTACCTGTCGTGTAACGTGGGCGTACTTCTTGCCATTCAGCACACCGGAACCGGCGGTAACGATAGCGTAGTTTGCGCCACTTTCCTTGATTTCAAAGCCTGTGGCTTCGAGATCGTAGCAGGGGGAATTAAACGTAATTTTATCGCCTTCCGCAGTCGTTCCGTTGAAAAGTTTAGTAACGTCTGTCGGACTCTGCGAATAGGCGTGCTCGGTAACAATAACCTCCGTAACCGGGGTTGCATATTCTACCGAGCCGCCCGCATACATTTCGCTTGCGGTAATTTGGCTGGATTGTCCGTCCCACAAACCCTCGATACGGATTGCGCCGTTGTAGTCCACTTTCAGCGTTGCGCCGATAGCAAACAGCACCTGTGCGAGATTTTCGCGCCGAGTTGCGATAGGCAGCCAACCGTAAAGTTTGATATTGGCAATGTTGGACTTAACATAGCAGGTCAGAGGCGAGCAAATGTCCGTGCATACTTTACGCACGGTTTCGCCGGTGTAAATACCGCCGTCGTGGTAGGTTTCATCCAACAGACCAACGGTCGAGGTGCAAGTAAAGTGGTAAGTGTTGATAGAGGTGCGAGATATCGTCTGCACATAAAAAATCCCCATCTGATTTCCGTCATGGTAGAAAGTCAGTGGGGTGTTACGGATAAACTCCGTTAAACTGGTATCGTCCGACTGCACATCAAAGGAAAACGTGTCGATTTCCAGCGAGGCACTGTTCAGCGGACGCGCATAGTACGCATTTCCGCTGATTACATCGTGTGCATCGAACGTGCGGTCAAGATATGTGATTGTATTGGTTCCCATGTGTCACGTCCTTTGCGGTGCCATTGCGATAAACTGAACGGAAAGCCCCGTCCAGTATGCTTCTCCGGGTTTCTTGCGAATGAGGTTATCTTGTCCAGCAGTAACATATGCGTTAAACGTAAGCGTGCTCTGTGCATACGGAACAACAATTCTGTGACTGTCCTGCGGTGCACTCAGAACCTCGTACAGCGCATCGTAGTCGCCGTACTTGCCAACTGCGGGAAGAATCGTAATCTCGTAGTTGTAAAACGTACCGATAATGTCGCGAATCATTGCGCCGCTGAGCGTTCGCTCTGCGTTCTCGCCGTCAAGCACCTGAAATTTACGGGTAAGCCCCGTAACAAGGACGTTGTATTTCTTGCCGTCTACGGTAAGTTCCATTTATGCACCTCCTGTTACAAGGCTCACGCCGCGCCGCCGCGTTTCGCCGCTGTTGTACGGGCCGGTAATGCGTGCAAACTTCGCGCCGTCGATGTAAAGCTCGATAGGCTGACTACTGTTTCCAGTGCCGCCACGCGCATCCAGTGCCGCGTTGAACGCATCAATCATGGTGGACAGCGGGGTTTCCACGTTCACGCCGCTTTTCTGATCGCCCAGCAGAGCGAGAAATTCACTGTTCGGGCTGATAACCGCACCATTTGCAAGGGCGGGAATGTCAAGCGAATACGCGGCAGTTGGAGAATCCAGTGAAAATGCGCTTAATCCGCCGCCCAATGCGCCAACAAGCGACGAAATACCACTTCCAATGCCACTTCCAATTTTGCCAATCAGATTAAGGACAAAGGAAATAGCGTCGCCCAGTTTCGTAATGGTATCCGTCAAACCCTCAATAATAGAGATCACAGAAAAACCGATAAACTGAACGATAGGTTTGATAATGCTCCAAATCGTTTGCAGGATCGGAGCCAGCGCAGATACTACCTTGTATATTGCCTGCAACGCCGCCGCAAGAAGATTGAGGATTGCCGGAGCAGCTTCTTCGATAGTCCAGCTCGCAAGCGGAAGTAAAACGTTCTCCCATGCCCACGCAAGGCCGTTCACAATCAGGTCTACAACCGGTTCGAGCGCTGCCATGAAATTGTTAAATGCCGTGACAAGAGGTTCAAAATTCAAACCGCTCGCCCAATCTGCCGTTGCCTGCGACATTTTATCAATTCCGGCTAATACATCGTCAACGATTTTGAGGATGCTCTCCCAAATGGCTACGCCATTCCCGTTGTATTCCCACGCAGATTGCAGGTTTTCAGCCAGTGATTTTATCGTATTCTCAATATTCGTGATGATGGAAAGAATATTCGAGAAGATACTTTCGCCTAATCCTGCGTCAGACCACGCCGCAATAAACGCTTGACCGATAGAATTAACGAGATTCACAACCGCCGTAATCATTTGAATCAAGGTGTTTATCATCGTTTGTCCGGCATTACCATCGTTCCACGCGGCTAAAAACGCTTGACCGATTGCGTTAATTGCCTGAACCACCGTGGTAATGAGGGCCATAATGCTTTGCAGCATGATTTGTCCCGCGTTACCATCGTTCCATGCTGCAATGAACGCCTGCCCAATAGATGTGATAATCTGAATGATCGTATTCAGCAAGTCCATAATTGCTTGCAACATCTGTTCGCCCGTGTTGTTCGTGTTCCACGCATTGGTAAATGCCGTTGCAATGGCGGTAATCAGATCGAAGATAGTTTGCAGCAGCAGTTGAATATTGTTCAGCGTTTCAAGTCCGGTTCCGTTCGTCCAGATTGCCATAAACGACTGACCGATAGCGGAAACCATGTCTTTCAGCGCAGACAGAGCGTTCTTTGCGCTTTCAATAGTCTGCTGTCCGTACTGCGCCCACGAATCCTGAAATACTTTCCAGAAGTCAGTGAGCCATTGCGGTGTCTGATTTTTTGCTGCGGAATAATCCGTATCAAACTTAGGTGCGCTCGGGTCGGTCGTGTTACTGCTGTTATTGGTTAATTTCTGGACTGTATCGAACGATGCAAGAGCCTTTTCAGCTTTCTTCGCAGACGATGCCGTGGAATCCAGTGCATCCGTTTGCTTGTTCAGTTCCTTTGCGTTTTCCTGTGCCTGCTGTGCGGTCGTACCGAACACAGACGCGATAAACTGCGCCATCTGTGCCGTTACCTGTGCAAGAGCCTGCATCAACTTATTCAGCCATGGGATGATAGATTCATAGATAGGCTGAAACGCCGTCAGCAGGTTGCTTTTCACTTGCCCAAACGACTTTGCAAACGTTTGGTTTGCAAGCAGAGCCTTTCCCAAACGGTCAGCCATTGCCGTAAGCGCTTTGGAAATCAAGTTGAAGAACAACGCGCCCGCAACGATAGAACGCAGACGTACACCGAACGACTGCACGCCGCCCGTTGCTTTCTTCATAGATTTTTGGCTGGAACGTCCGAAACTGGAGAATTTGGCTTTGAGCTTGTCAATCGCTGCGCCCAATTTGCCGCCGAGAAAATTTTGCAGACTTCCGACAGACGTTTTCAAGCCAGCGCCTAAACCCGCAATAACTCGTTTCAGCTTAGCCATTTTGGAATTTGTCTGACTTACGAAGTCATTCATTTCCGACTTGGACTGTTTCAGCCCGGCCTTCATGTTCTCTAACTGCGTGGTCTCATTGGCAAGGTTTTGCCGCACATTCTGACCGGCGCTGCTCATCGTGGACGATTGCTTGATCTCGGCAAGCTGTTGTTTCAGTTGTGCCGCTTTATCATCTGCGTTTCGCAGAGCTTCGCCCAATTTATCCGATTCAGCAACAAGCGAATTCAGCTTTTGCGCCGATTCCGAGAATTCCTCCTGTGGGATTGCGCCCGTTGCCGCCTGTTTCAGTTTGGTGTTGTAATCGCTCTGAGTCTTTTCGATCTCAGCGTTTACTTCATCCAACCGAGCAGCCAGACGTGCGGCTTCTTTCTCCGTTACTGCAAGGTCGGCTTGCATTTTAATGCCCTTCGTGCCGCCAGCAGCTACCTTGTTCCACTGTTCAGCAAGTTTTTGTACCTTTGCGGCTTGTTTATCTACGGCGGCTGATTGCTTCTCAATGTCTTTCGTCATTTGTGCAATCTGCTTTTTCGCTTGTTCGTCGCTTACAGTAGCGTCGATTCTGATAGAGCCATCCGCCATTTATTCACCGCCTTTCTAATTGATCTGCGCCCAGAAAGCGTCAATAGCTTCCTTTTCCTCTTCGGAAAGTGCGGGTGCAGGGGTTAAATTACGTTTGAGACGTTCGTATTCCTGTTTCTGTTTTCCCTTCATTTTGCTTGTGTCCGTGCCTCTGATTTGCAGGGCATGAGACATTGCCGAATCTTCGTTAAGGCTTTCCATCATTGCCATAAACTCAAACCAGTGCAGATTGACCTTGTGCAGCTCAATGCCGAACGTCTGCCGGAACGATGCGTACAACCGTGCAGAATCGAAATCGAACCACATCATGCGTTTACCGCCGGGTTCAATCTCTCTATCGTCGCCACAGCGAACAAACCACTGCAAACCTTCCAGTGCAATGTCAATGGGTGGCATCCCTGCTCCGTAAAGCAAGGATAATGCCACCCATACACGGTCATTATCGCTTAAATTCGGGTCGTCCAGTGCAAGGGAAATCTGAATGCCGATTCTGTAATCCGTGCGAATCAGATACCCCTTGTAAGAGCTTGGCAGGCGGTCGAGCAGCATGTTAAACACTGCCGACACGCTCCGCGCTGTACTTGCTCATGTTTGCTGCACGCTTCTCAACGTGGCTGTCAATGATGGGGGTAAGCTGTGCGAAGAAATCAAGGAACTGGTCGGAGGACGGAAGCACCGCACCAAACACCTTCGTGCAAGTATTTTCGCCAATCAGCGCATCGATTTTGTCCCTAACGTCTTTGTCAAACGCTACGATATCGTCCAGAGTGTCCAGAACGTCGCCTTTCTTCTCGGAAATAGCCGTTGCCTTGTCTTTGATTTCATTCAGCAGGTCGAAAAAGCCTTTGACAAAGCTATCATCAGACAGCGGAAGGGAGATCGTCTCTCCCTTGTCGTTGACTTCAATAACCTTTACGCCGCTGTTTACGCGGATACTATCCATTCCTCGTTACCTCCTTATACGGATACGTTCGCAGTGAATACCGGTGCGCCGCCGGTGATCTTAACAGTGCCCGGAATCGGGTCGCCTACATAGTTCAGCGTATATTCCAGCGTCGGGGATTCGCCGCCTGCGCCGCCGTAGGTATCAACCTGTACAGATACTTCCTGTACTTCTGCAACATAAGTTGCAGTGTCGCTGTCACTGGTAGCATTCCACATGTCCACATTCAGCAGCCATGCGTGAGAATCTGCCAGAGTAGCACGAGCGCGACGCTTCTTGTCGATAAACTCAAACACATCGTCGCCCTTGGTGCACTGCTGAGAAACGCTCATGGTCGGCTGATAGCCGGTAATCTCAGTAGTTGCAGAATCAGAGATAATGTCCTGCTCGGTCTCGGTCTGTGCACCGTAGTCCGTAGATGCTTCGGTTACGTTCTTGCCGATTCGTGCCCACTTTGCAGTGGAATACTCGCCCATCTTTTCGGTAGTATCCAGAAAGTGTGCAATCAGAGGACGTTTAATCTTTTCAGTTGCCATTTTTACACCTCAACTTCATAGTTAATGGTTAAGAGGATTTGGTAATCCTCGGTTAAATCTTCGTATCGAGCGATAAGCCCCGCAGGGGTCGTTCGCTCAACAGATGTGACGGTCATTCCCTCGCCGAGATCAGGTGGGTTTTCTTCCGCCCATGCTCCCAGCTCATTCAGCAAGGATTCAACGTCGAGACGTTCCTCGCTGTCGGTCGGCAAGGCGCGATACATCACGCCAAACGGGTACTGTGCAGCATATCCGCCGTCAATGTACTGTGCGGTTTTATACGCGCTCTGCACACTGGTAAGCATCATGCCTGACCGTTCCGGCGGGAGATATTCAAACTCGATTTCGGGAGCATAGCCTTTCAGCCATAAAAGAACAGCCCGTGAAACGCCGTCTTGTTCACGAGCTGTTACCGTGTTCAATTTCTCACTCATCGGTCAAAATCTTGCGCACTCCTTCCATCCAGCGCGTTTCATTCAACGCCTTGCTTGCCTCGAACCAGTGAGGACGCGCGTTCTTGTGCATCCCCTTGCTGTATTTGAGGTTCCGGTCTGTCAACGCCTTGCGTGTGCCCTTGGGTGCAAACGTGCTGCCGGTTGCCGGGTCAATCATCACCTTACCGTAATACTGAAATCGTGCATAGGGAGAGGCGTACACGATGGTATTCCCCTGTCGGTGCACATTCATTGCCAGCGCTCCGGTTCGCGCGGGAACAAACTGATCGGTGTCCTTGATGATTTCCTCGCAAAGCCACTTGTTAGCCTTTGCGACGCGCTTTTCCAGTACGTTTTTCGGCACTTTCAGATTCAGGGAATAGTAAATCATCGTCCGCCCACCTCCAAATGCTGCAACAGGCCGTAGTCATAGCGCGAAATGCTTGTCACTCGGTATGTCTCGTGCTTCTCACGGCATTTCTGGTAACTGCCCTCATCCGGCACATCGCCACGGGCGAAATAGTCCTTTTCAGACGATAGCGTAAGTTCGCACGGCAGAGGGATATGCAGCGTGACGGAATCCGCGCTGTTGAGTGCGGTTTTCGTTGCTGCTGTGCCTCTGGTGCTTTCCAGCAACACGCCTGTAAGCACGGTTCGGCCGGACGGCTGAAAGATCGTCACAGTGTGCGGTAATTTCATGCTGTCACCTTTGCCCTTTCAAACTGTGTCGGCAATTCTGCCGCTTCGGAAAACGCCTTGTATTCGCGCCGTAACGCTTGCAGACGTATCTTTGCATTGTCGGCTTGCTCGGTATCCCCGGCAGCTTCAAATGCCATTCTGCGCCGTGTCTGCTTCCGCATAGCCGTTTCCAACTTGCGCTGCATCTGCGTCGCTTCGTAGGCGGTGTAAGTCTTGCCCTGATACTCAAACGGCGGCGGGTCGATGTTCTTTAGTTCATCGTCCGTATAGACGCGCTCGGAAACGCCCTCCAAAAACGGATGCCGGTGGTGGTGGCAGTTAGCGCCCTCCAGACCGTCAACCTGTCCCAATCCGCAAACCTTGTAGATATTCAGGTACTTGCTGCCGTCTTTCGTGGCGTATACCTTGCCTTGCCAGCGCTTATGGTTTGACCAGACGTGCGGTTTGTCCTTATCGCGTGCTCCACGATGGGCTGTCACTTCGTATAAGTCGGTTTCTAACACCTCAGCCGCTTCTTCGGCATACTTGGATGTAACCTGATTCAGACCGGTTACAATAGCACGCCGCGCCGCAACGTCAGCATGGTTTGTCCAGCCGGACGCATAATCAACGGTGCGAATACCGCTGTCAGCCAGTTCCTGCACAGCATCTTCAAGCGCCTGCTGCACTGTAAATCCGCCGGAGTAAACCTTCATTTCTGCCTTATCAAGCACAGACTGATAGGCTTTTGCGATAGGGCGGAACACGATTTCGCCGTTCGTCTGCACAGCAAAACCCAAAGAGCGGGTAATGTTGCGGTACTCATCGAGCATTTGCTTGCGAATCAGTTCAATTTCTCGTGCTGTCACGATTTCAAGTGGCATTGTAATACCTGCCTTGTCGGACAGCTCGCCGTAATACTCGCGGTTCAGCTTTACAACGCGGTCAAGCGCATCCTGTACTTCCTTCGTGCTGGCCTTGGTATGATTTGCGATACGCCGTTCGATGGTATCCATATCCAGACCGTATGCTTTCAGCGTGCGTATGTCGTTGATCGTTACCTCGTTCAGTTCGCCGGTCAACTTGAATCGGGAGCAAATCTCACGCAACAGGTCATCTTCCATTGCGAGGATTGCTTTCACAAGCGGTTTAGGCGCGTTTTCAAGGTATTCCGGAGTAATTGGATACTTCATCAGCCGATACCGCCATAGAGTAAGCCAGTACCGCACAAATACTGTGCGATAAGTCGTTTTTGCCGATCTTCAATGCTCTGCACCTGTGCAGCAATAGCAGAGTTAGCGCCGTAACTGCGAGACCATGAGCCGACACTCTCAGAGGATACCGCGCCGCCGTCCGTAGAAAAGACGGCGGATTCTGCGGTTTCCTGATTGTGCATGACTTCTGCCAGCGCACAGTTAAGGCGTTTTACTCGGTGCATTACAGTGTCGCTCAGAACGCCGTCAGAGCGTCCGAGCGTTGCGCAAGAGATAATATCCGCCGCTCTCCCTGCTACGCGGTCGTAATCCTTCTCATCAATCAGATTACCCTTGTAACAGGTGCGGTAAAAGTCATAGTTTGCGTACACGGCGGATTGCTCCTTTCTTTACGACGGCAGGGTTACAGTTGCAATGTACAGGCCGTTCGGGTCGGGCAGAACCGGGATAAACATACCGGATGCCTTAGTCCAGATTGCAACCGGGTCGGGGGTCTGCCACTGGGTCATGGTGATGTACTGGTTCTGCGATGCAGCAGTAAATGCGCCCTGTGCTTCCTCCTCCGGAGTTACACCCCACAGGCCAGCGCCGAACGAACCGTTTGCCATGGTTGCGAGGAACGCAATCTTGTTCTTCGGGAAGTAGCGCTGAGTGGTCAGCGTGCCGTCTGCCTTTTCGTAGTTGTAAACCTGATCGTTTACAGTGATGCGCTCGATGCCGAACAGACGGGAGAACAGGCTCGTAATCTCGTCCTGAGTTGCCAGACGACCAGCGAAAGCAGAGCCGAAAAGCGCGTTCTGGATAACAGCGCTCTTAGCAAGCAGGCTGAGAACAGCAGAGCTGGTAACGATCTCACGCAGTACACGGCCGGTTGCAATAGCAGCGTCGCGCACGCCCTGAATATCGTCGAGGATGGTCTTTGCCTTTGCCTCGGTAGACCAATCGAAAGCCTTGTTCGTATGGTCGGTCGGAACGCCGAAGTCAATAGTGGTATTGACGTGGTTCTCGTTGATGGTCATCTTGCCGGTTGCAAGCAGCTCCTGCTTTGCGACCTCGGTACGGGTCTTTACACCCTCAGCCAGACGTGCCATATCGTCAAAGATATAGTCGAGAATCTCGTTGTTGGTGTTTACGCCGTGGTTGCGGAGCAGGCGGACGCGCTCGGAAAGGTTGATCTTGCGCTTGATGAGCAGCTTCTCAACGGTTACGATGCTTGCGGTCGGACGGGAGCCGATCTGTGCCTCTGCGTCGAGCGCATGCACGGTTGCCATGGTCGGCAGGTATGCACTGTCAGACATAGCGAGATACTTTGCGGTGATATTCTGCGTCTTCTGGTCGGGGAACAGACGGTCGCCGGACAGCTCCGGGCGTGCAATGTTGAAATTCTGACCGAAGTCCAGCAGTTCAGCTTCTTTCAGCAGTTCTACAAATTCCATAGGTTATTACTCCTTTACGCTCTGGTGGTTTCCGGCGCGTCAACAAAAACAACGCCGCTCTTTTCGAGGGTGGACTTTGCGCCAGTCTTGGAGCTATCGTCCGCGCTGGGTGCTGCGGGCAGGCGGTTTGCATATACACGGCCAGCAACAATAACAGCAGCTACACGGTCGCCGTTGGTTACATCCACATCCTCAAACACAATGCCCTCTGCGGTGTTGTCGTTCAACGGGAAGATAGTGCCCTGCTTAACAACCTTTCGATTGCCATCAGCAGTGCCGAGGGTTGCAGGAATGAGACGGGTCTTGGTAATCAGACCAACTTCGCTTGCGAGGATAGACGGCTTGTGTGCACCGTCAGCTTTGTTTACATAAGTGCCCATAGGTTATTTACTCCTTTCCCTTGGGTGCGAACTGTGCGGAATGCCGCTGTGCAGCCAGACCGGCAGCACTTACCGCATGCGGTGCGGGATTCTGAATCGGATTTGCAAACGTCGGAGCGGGTTTTTCGCTCTGAAATGCCGCCGGGTCGGATTCCTGCTGCTTCTTGCAGTAATCGTCAAATCCGGTCAGCGTGCCGTCCTTCATTTCCAGTTTGTTTGCGGTCAGGTCAGCGATAAATGCCTTTTCTGCCGCCTTGGAGGTAAACTTAATGCCCTTTGCGGTGATACCGGCGCGTACTGCGTCCGCATAATCGCGGGCATCGAGCTTGCTCTGGAATTCTGCGGTGTCGGTGTCGTACTTCTTCTGCAGGGTGTCGAGCTTAGTCTTCAAGTCGTCCGCGTCGCCCGCATTCTTCTTCAAGTCCTCAATGTCCTTGTCGCGCTGGGTGAGCTGGTCGCGCAGGTCGGTAACGTCTTTCTTGGCTTCTGCCGCCTGTGACTTGTATTTCTCAACGTCCTTGCCGTTTAAGTTGAATCGCACCAGCTTGTACTGACTCATTTGATG
>OLRG01000730.1_pt1 | contig 29814 bp, 26 predicted proteins | sample 1672331 | NCBI WGS metagenome assembly OLRG01 (sample SAMEA3136672, study PRJEB25190) | human gut metagenome
GTGTATTATCGAGTATTTTGGCAACGCAGATGCCGTGCCGCAGCCGCCGGAGCGGCGCTTAAGCCGTAAGGCGGGAATTGTGCGGTATTGCCTTATATCTAAAACCAAAGAGAACAATGCTTTCCGCAGGCATGCGGGAATTCTCAGTTGCTGTGCAGGGCTTTGTGGGTGCGGCGCTGCGGGTTCATCCGGCGGGCAAGTTCTTCATGCGAGCGCTTGCTGCGCGCAGCGTTTTGCGCGTTGCCCGCCCGCGATATGCTTAGTATAATGCCCATCTCACACAATAGAATCAGCAAGCTGGTACCACCGGAGGAAAAAAACGGCAGGCTGATGCCGGTATTTGGGGCCACATTGGTGACCACCGCAATGTGGATCATGGCCTGCCAGGCAATTTGCGACATAATGCCAATACCCAGCATCGTACCAAAATAATCCGGCGAGTTCAGGGCGATGATAACGCCCTGAATGATCAGTGCGGCAAAAAGGCCCATACAGATCACCGCACCGATAAAGCCCAGCTCTTCGCACAGAACGGAAAAGATAAAGTCGTTGCTGGCTTCCGGCAGCCAGAGGTGCTTTTGGCGGCTGTTGCCAATGCCCAGGCCGGTCAGCCCGCCGGACGCAATGGAATACAGGCTCTGCTGGGTCTGGTACAAAATATCGCCCTCGTCACCGTTCCATGCGCCGAGGCGCTGCTGAACATAGTTATTCTGTCCGGTCAGCATTTTGTAAATCACAAACGCAGCCGCGCCTGCCGCCGGGATGCACCAGAACCGGCCCACACCGCCACACAAAATCATACTGCCCGCAATCAGCAGGATCAGCATGATAGCAGAGTTATGGGGTTCTTTGTACAACAGAACCACCACCGGCAGCAGCGGCAGCACGGGCAGCACAATGCCGTAAAGCAGTGTTCCCCGTTTTTCATAATACCGGTCCGCAAAGCAGGCAAGACCCAAAATAGCCGAAAACTTTGCCAGCTCCGAAGGCTGCAGGGTTGTGCCAAACATATACACCCAGCGGTAACAGCCGTTGTACGGCTCACTGAACAGGGCCCACACCAAAAGCAGCAGCGTTAAAATGTATAAGTACCAGTTCATGTGGCGCAGGCTGCGGTAGTTGATGTTGGAAATCAGATACATCAGCACCAGCCCCACCACCGCCAGAATTACCTGCGGGCGGATAAAGTGGTAAATATCCCCCTTGAAGCGGTAATACCCAGTGGAATAACTGGCGGAGAACAGCATGATCAGCCCGTAAGTCAACACAAGGATCAGCGTGCCGACAAGGCCATAGGAAAGTTTGCCGCGTTCCTCTTTTTTGAACGCGATTTCCTTAAAAAACCTGCCAATGTTGCCAAAGGCCAAATCGAAAAGCTGGGCAAACGTCATTTGCGGCACAGCCCCCTTTCTGATATTTTATGCCATGTAAACGTACATCAGGCCCAGCACCACGCCGATAATGGCGATCAGGCTGAAGAAAAAGTCGATCTTGACTTCTTTCCAGCCGCGCATCTCGAATGCGTGGTGGATCGGTGTCATGCGGAAAATGCGCTTGCCGTGGGTCAGCTTGAAGTAAACGCGCTGGATCACAACGGTCATGGCGTCCCAGATATACACAATGCCAAAGAAGAACACCAGCTCCGGCCGGCCCATGATAAAGGCAAGGGCCGTTACCATACCGCCCAGGAACATGCTGCCGGTATCGCCCATGAACACTTTGGCCGGGTAGAAGTTCCACACCAGGAAGCCCGCTGCCGCAGCAGCCGTTGCCGCCGCCAGAACGGCCACATGATAAAAGCTGAGCATGCTGGCAGCCAGCAGGTAGCCCAACATGGAAACAAAGGTCACACAGGAGCACAGGCCGTCCAGACCATCCGTCAGGTTGACGGCATTGACCAAAAAGATGATGCCGAAGAACGCAATGGGGTAATACACCCAGCCCAGATCTACCGCACCGATAAAGGGCAGCATAATGATGGTGGTCAGCAGGCCCTGCATGTGCAGCCCCACCAGGAAGCCGCCGGTAACAATGAACTGCATGATAAGCTTTTGCCAGGCAAGCAGGCCCAGGTTGCGGTGCTTGACGACCTTAATATAGTCATCCAGAAAACCGATAAAGCCGGAACCAAACGCCAGGAACAGCGCCAGCAAGGCGGCGCGCACCTGCACAATGCCCAAAAGGTCCTGTGCATAGCGGTAGAACCCGGCATACACCAGGCCGCAGGCCACCAGAATGCCAAAGATGAAGCACAGGCCGCCCATGGTGGGTGTGCCCTGTTTTTTGTTATGCCAGGTCGGGCCGGATTCCCGGATGGTCTGGCCGAAGTGCAGCTTGTGCAGTGCCGGAATTACAAAACAGCCTGAAAGTGCCGTAACGGCAAACGCACCGATTGCCGCGGCAACCAGCATCCAAGAAACGATCATTCCCATGTGATATTCCCCCAAAATATGCAATTATGCGTTTGGCAGCGCCGCGTAAAGCTGCTTTAATACATCATCCAGCTTCATGGCGTGGCTGGCTTTTGCCAGCACAACATCGCCGGGGCGGACGTTCTGCCGTAGATATTCTACTACTTCCTCCGCCGCTTGGCAATGGATGGTTTGCAGCCCTTTCTGCCGGGCTGCTTCGGCCATGGCTGCGCTCAACGGGCCGTAAGCCACCAGCAGGTCGGCGGCATCGGCAGCCCATTTGCCGGTCTGGCGGTGGCCGGGTTCACTGGCAGCGCCAAGTTCCAGCATATCGCCCAGCACGGCAATGCGGCGGCCGCCGGGGCCGGGCTGGCGGTCATGCAGAATCTGCAAGGCTGCTTTCATGCTGTCCGGGCTGGCGTTATAGCAATCCTCAATAAAGGTCACACCGCCGTGCTGCACAATGTTCTGGCGCATACCGGTGGTCTGATAGCTGGCCAGCGCACGGGCGGCGCGGGCACGCTCCAGCCCCAAGCGGGTGGCTGCAGTGTAAGCAGCAAGGGCATCATACACGGTATGAACGCCTGCCGTGGGGATGGTTACACTGAACTCATAGGTTTCACCGTCCACGTTATCCACCAGGGTAAAGCCGGTACCCTCCCCTACGGTATGAATATTGATGGCGCGCACATCGGCGGAGCTGGAGCGGATGCCGAACCACACCGGGCGCAGGCGGCCGGGGATCTGTGCGGTGGGCAGCAGGTCATCGTCCGCGTTCAGCACCAGCGGGGCGCCGTCCGGCAGGCCCTGGCAGATTTCCATCTTTGCCTTCAATATATTCTCCCGTGTGCCCAGATTTTCCAGGTGGGAAACGCCGATCATCGTAATGATACCGGCAGACGGCCGCGCTGCGCGCACCAGGCGGGCAATCTCGCCCAGGTGGCTCATGCCCATTTCCACCACAGCATACTGGGTGGTATCTTCCAGGCGGAACAGCGTGTTGGGCAGGCCGATCTCATTGTTCTGGTTGCCCTCTGTTTTTAAGGTATTGCCAAAGGCGGAAAGAACCGCATAGCAGAACTCTTTGGTGGTGGTTTTGCCCACGCTGCCGGTCACACCGATCATCAGCGGGCTGAACAGCGTGCGGTAGTTGGATGCCATACGGATCATGGCAAGGTAGCTGGATTCACAGATGACAAGGTGATCCTCCGGCACGCCCTCCACGGGATGGTTGGCGATCACATACTCGGCCCCGGCCTGGTACGCCTTGGCGGCATAGTCGTGGCCGTCCACACGCTCGCCGGGGAAGCAGACAAAAATGCAGCCCGGCTGCACCTTGCGGGAGTCCGTTACAACGGCGGTGATGGGCACCGGGCGGGCCAGTGCCAGCCCGGCCAGAAGTTCGTTCGCGTTCATGGGTTTCATGGGAACACGCTCCTTTTGGTTGGTTTAGTTGCGGCATGTTTCAGTTTGCTGTGGGGTTCCCCTGCCGTGGCCGGGGTTATTGCTGCTCGGCATCGCTGCCGGTATCATCCTGGGTCGTGCTATCCTGATCGTTTTCACCGGCGGCGTCCTGGGGCGTATCGTCCTGGGCGGCATCGTCCTGCGGGGTATCTGCATCCTGCTGGGCATCGCTGCTGCCGTCGGGTTCCGTGGTCAGGGTAACGACTGTGCCGTAGGGCACCACACTCCCAACCTCAATATCCTGGCTGACAACACGGTCCGATGCACTGCCCGAAATTGCCACATTGACGCCGGAAACCTTGAGCATCTGTGCGGCAAAGGTTCCGGTTTTGCCGGTGGCATCCGGCACGGTGGTGGTGGCGTCGGTGGTGGACTGGGTATACAGGTAAACCGTGGAGCCTGCGGGCACCACGGTGCCGCCTGCGGGGTACTGATACACAACATCGCCGTCGCTGGTATCCACAAACCGGTGGGAAAGCCCGGCGGCGTTCATCTTGACCTGGGCGGAAGTCCAGCGGGTGCCAATGGCATTTGGCACTTCCACACTGCCGTTGCTATCATAAGAAGCATCCCGTTCAATGCCAAGATACGGCGCGATCTGGCTGATGATGTTGCCGGTAACAGGGGCCACAATCTGGGAAGCGTAGTCAAAGATCCAGCGCGGGTCATCCATCATGACCAGCACCAGAATTTCCGGGTCGTCCGCCGGAAAGATGGCGGCAAAGCTGATGGCCTTGCGGTAGTCGCCGTCCGGGCGGTACTTGTAAGCGCCTTTCCAGTCCAGCTGTTCTGCCGTACCGGATTTGCCGCCGATGCGGTAGCCCGCCACATAAGCGCTGGCACAACCGTGATAGTCCAGGTCATTGCTGGTACCGGTGTGACCCACGTTGTTTTCCATCATGGCGCGGATCTGCTCACTGACTTCCTCGCTGACGACCTGGCGCTTAATGTCGGTTTCAGCCTGCCATACCACGTTGCCGGTGTCGTCCGTCATATTATCCACCACATAGGGGGTCATCAGGTAGCCGCCGTTCACGGTGGAAGCCACGGCGGCTGCCATCTGGATCAGGGTCAGCTTTTGGGACTGGCCGAACGCGGTGGAGTACAGGTCCGTTTCCACCTGCTCCATCTCCTGCTGGGTTTTGGAGATGCCCTTTGCCTCATACGGCAGGTCAATGCCAGTGGTCTGGGTCAGGCCAAACGCCTGGTAGTAGTTATAAAAGAATTCGGCGCTCATTTTTTCCGCCACCTGGATAAAGTACAGGTTGCAGCTGTGGTTCAGCGCCCCGGCCATATCCAGCCAGCCGTGAGCGTTGCCCTCGGCGCAGCGGTAGCTGTGTTCCCACTCGGTATTGGGGAATACTGTCAGGTCGCCGCCGCAGTAAAACTGCTGGTCCGCCCCCATCAGGCCGGAATCCAGCGCCGCAGCGGCCGTCATGAGCTTAAAGACTGAGCCGGGGTAATACAATTCCGTCACGGCTTTGTTCTTCCACTCAGCCTCACGGATCATTCCCTGCAGCTGGCTTTTTTCGCTGGGAACGTCGATTTTGTTGCCTTCTTCGTCGGTGCTTTTTGTTCCGTTGGGGTTCACAACGCCGTCCGCAATGATATCAGCTACGGCGTCCTGCCCCAAACGGCTTTGCAGGACGGAAATATCGTCCTCCGTCAGCGCCGTTCCGGCATTATCCAGGATAGCCTGCAATTTGGGTTCGGTGATATTATACGGATCGTTGGGGTCAAACTGCGGCGCCGTTGCCATACCCAGCACCGCGCCGGTGTTCACATTCATCACAATGGCGCTGGCACGGTTCTGCACATCATAGTCATCAATCGCGTTGGAAAGCTCGGTTTCCAGCACGGTCTGGATGGTATCGTCAATGGTCAGGTTCAGGTTATAGCCGTTGATAGCCGCATGGGTATCGCTTTCCTCGTTAGCCAGTTCATAGCCCCATGCGTTCTCGCTGCTGATGCTGCGCCCCGGTGTACCGACCAGTTTCTCATCATACGATTTTTCCAGGCCGTACATGCCGTTGCCGCTGTCATCACAAAAGCCCAAGACCGAGGAAAGGTACATTCCGTTAGGGTATTCCCGCGTGGAGGAGGATTCCTTGTACATGGAAAGCACCGTTTCGTACTTGGCATCCGGATCCCCCTCCGCCTTGCCGTTGGTAATGCGTTTGGTGTTGGCATAGTCAATAATGGATTGCGCCGTTACCATATCAATGTCCTTGGCAATCACGCGGTACTGGCTGTTCGTTTTGCTCAGCTGCTCCTGAATTTTTTCCGCGCTGACGCTCCCGTTCAGCAATTCGCTGATTTTCTGGCTGGCTTCCGCCACATAATCCTGGTTGCACTTGGACGGGTTGGCAATAATGTTCCACACCACACTGCTTTTGGCCAGCAGTTTGCCGTTAGCAGAATAAATAGAGCCGCGCGTGGCGGGGATCTGGGTATCGGAAAGCTGCTGTTCCGCCGCCTGAACACGGTACTGCTCAGCATCCCGGATCTGCAGGGTATACAGCTTATAAATCAGAACGCCGCACCCCGCAGCGATAAAGCCGATCACCAGCAGCAAAACCATGATGCGTCCGTTCAGCGTAAGCGCATGATTCTGCCCCGGCTCCGGGCTGCGGCGGTTGTGATGACGCGTGGATTGATTCTTGTTGTCGGGTTGCTTTGGCATAGGTTCATTCCTTTACAGAAAAGACTGTTTGCACGAATACGCGCCCGCCCATGATGGCAAAAAAAGCGTGCTCCTGTTGGGATGCACGCTTTGGCGCAATGTAAGGGCAGCACCGCATGATTCCCACCTGACGGCTTGGGCACCCAAAGTTATGCGGTATTGCCTTGACCAGATCGGTTACGGGTCAAAACTGCCAAGCAGACTGAGCGCTGCGGTTTTGATACCGGCAAAAAACTTGTCTGCTGTGCCGGCTGCGCGTTCGATCACGCTTTCATCCTCCAGCCGGACATACGTCACCTGGCTGGGGTCCATTTTAACCAGCCCCAGCCGATCCTCCGCTTCCTGCTGGACGCTGGTGCTGTTGGTGATCTGATCCATGGTGGTGGACAGATAGTCGTTATAGCTCTGGGCATTGGTCAGTTCCGACTTGGCGTCATCAATTTCGCCGGAAAGCTGTGTGATGCGTGCCTGGCTGGCGACAATGCTGGCAAACAAACCAAAAAAGATGGCAATGACCAGCACCGTGCCCGCCGTGCGGGCAAACTGGCGTGCCTTGCTCAGGCCGTAGCGTCCGCCCTTGACAACGCGCACCCGCGGTGTGCGGGAGGAACCGGAATGATTGTTGGTTGAAATTTCTGCTGCTGTGGAAGCCATGGGCGCCGCCCCCTTTCTCGTATCGTGAAATTTCGGCTTTCCTTAAGCTGTGCGGCATGGTCACAAGCGCCATGCCGCGCTGCCAATGTTTCCTCCTGGCACGCTTATAATTTTTCCAGTACGCGCAGCTTGGCGGAACGGCTGCGGCGGTTTTCTTCCAACTCACCAGCGTCCGCTTCAATCGGCTTGCGGGTAATCAATTTAGCTTTGGGTATCCCGCCGCAGGTGCAAATAGGCTGCTCCGGCGGGCAGGTGCAGCGCTGGGCCCAGCGACGGAACTTCTGTTTTACCAGCCGGTCCTCCAGGCTGTGGAACGTGATGATGCAGAACCGCCCGCCGGGGGCCAGGCGGCTGAAAATCGCCTCCATCCCCTCGTTCAGGGCATCCAGTTCCCCATTGACGGCAATCCGCACTGCCTGGAAGCTGCGGCGGGCGGGGTTCTTGTTCTTGCGGCGCTCGGCAGGCGGCATAGCGGATGCAATCAGGTCCGCAAACTGCAGGGTCGTCAAAATCGGGGCTTCCTCCCGTGCTTTCACGATTTTACCCGCAATCTGCCAGGCATACGGTTCCTCACCATAATCGCGCAGGATGCGGGTCAGTTCCTCACGGTTCAGGGTGTTCACCAAGTCTGCCGCGGTGGGTCCCTGCTGGCTCATGCGCATATCCAGCGGGGCATCCGCGTGATAGGAGAAGCCACGCTCGGCATCGTCCAGCTGGTGGCTGGAAACGCCAAGGTCCAGCAGCGCGCCGTTGATGAAGGGGATCTCCAGTTCATCCAGCACGCGGGCGGTTTCGCGGAAGTTGGCCTGAACCACCTGGGCGGGTAAGCCCTTTAGCCTTGCGGTAGCGGTTGCCACCGCATCCGGGTCCTGATCCAGCGAGATCAGCCGCCCGGTGGTCAGGCGTTTTGCTATTTCCTTTGAGTGGCCTGCCCCGCCGGCCGTTCCGTCCAGATAAATCCCGGCAGGGTCAATGGCCAGCCCATCAAGGCATTGGCTGAGCAAAACGGGGATATGACTAAATTCCACGGTGTTCTCCTCTTTCCCCGTTTCACACGGTTTAACATGCAGGGGTACACCCCCGCTCAAAGTGTATCTTAAAAATCAAGGTCTTCCATTGCGGCGGTAAAATCTTCATCGCTTTCCGCCTGGCGGGCTTCCCAATCCTGGGTGTTCCAGATCTCCGCAAAGTTGCGGTTGCCGATGACGCTCACATCGTGGTCCAGGTTGGCGTATTCCCGCAGTTTTGCGGGCAGCTGAATGCGGCCCTGCTTATCCGGTGTTACTTCCACCGCAGAGGAATACAGCATACGGCTGACATTGCGGCCCTTTACCATACCCTTTTCGGCAATGCGCTGGGCCACTTTTTCAAACTCCTCCGGCGGGAACGCGGCAAGGCAATGGTCCAGCCAGCGGGTCACGATAAAGGTTTCGCCCATTCCATCCCGGAACTTTGCGGGGAAATTCAGACGGCCCTTTGCGTCCACTGCGTAGTCATACTGACCCATGAACATTGTCGAACCCGCCCCCTTCCCGGTTGGAACTGTCGCTTTTTTAGCGTTTCAGCGGAATTTCGCGGTTAACAACCCTGTGGAATGTGTGGATAACTCACCACTTTAACCCCGAATTGCCCACTTTTACCCACTGGAACACTTATATAGTACCAAATCGCGGGGCAAAAAGCAAGCCCACAGCGCCAAAAAGCGCTGCGGGCCATAAAGTTTTCACAAATGCTGTCTTATTTGTTGTTTGCGGGGCAGGAACCGTGCAGATCTCTTTCACAAAGCCCGCACAGGGGGCCGATTTTACAGATTCGGTTTCTGTGGGCCATGGGGGCCGCGGCTGGCCAGGTTGCGCAGGTTCATGCGGGTATTTTTGATATCCGCCACACTGCGGGCCAGAACTTCCTCCGAGTTTTTGAGGATATTCTCACAATAAGCCGCAGAGGCATTGTTGATCTTTTTCGCCTGTGCCTGTGCGGCGTTCACCAGCTCCACGGCCATCTTCTGTGCGCGCTTGGTGATCTCTTTGTCCGATACCAGTACCCGTGCGCGTTCCTCTGCCTGCTTGATGATGTTATCCGCATCGGTCTGGGCGTTCTTTAAAATCTGCTCGCGGTCTGCCACAATCTTTTTGCTGTCGCGCAGTTCATCGGGCAGGTTATTGCGCACCTCATCCACGATATCGCGGCAGCGGTCCACATCTACCACACGCTTGGCAGCGGCAAACGGCACAGCGGTACCCTCCTCCAGCGTTTCCTCCAGCATATCCAGCAGTTCCTCAACATTCATAGCTGTTCCTCTTTCTCATAGCGGCTTACCAAAATCTTGCCGTACTTATATTGTTTTGCCAAAACAAGCCCCTCAACCTGTTCCGGCAGCTCGGCGTCCAGTTCTGTTTCACACAGCACCACACCGCCAGGGGCCATGTGCGCTGCCAGCTGCGGCAGCGCTTTGGCTACCGTGCCGTGGTGGTACGGCGGGTCCAGCAGGGCAAGATCAAACTCTTCCTGCGTGGTGGCCAAAAAGTGGAACGCATCATCCGGGATGACCCGGCTCTGCGCAAACACGCCCGCCGTTTTGCAGTTGGCCAGCACGATCTGGATCGCCTCGCGGGAAGCATCCAGGAAAACACAGCGCTTGGCCCCGCGGGATAATGCCTCAATGCCAAGCTGGCCGCTGCCTGCAAACAAGTCCAGCACGCGCGCGCCGGGCACAGAGAACTGTACGCTGGAGAACATTGCCTCCTTTACGCGGTTAATGGTGGGGCGGGTAACATCCTCCCCCGGTAGCGCAGCAAGGTTTTTGCCGCGGGCTGTACCTGCAATCACACGCATCATGTTAGGCCGCCTGCCTTTCATTTGTTATATGGCAGCCACCCATCCCGCTGGGAAGCTCAAGCCAGAGCACTCCTATTCGGGATAAACAGTTGCACTTATGGCAATACCGCATAATTCTAAGTGCCGATACGGCGAGCGAGGTGCGGCAGCTGCTAAGCCAAAAGCGCAGATAATACTTTGTGTATTATCGAGCATTTTGGCAACGCAGATGCCGTGCCGCAGCCGCCGAAGCGGTGCTTAAGCCGTAAGGCGGGAATTGTGCGGTGTTGCCTTATACATTATGGATGGTTCAAATCCGCTTGTCAAGGGAGTTTACCGTCATTCATTCTTATTTTACAACCCAGCCTGCAATCCGGCCGGGTTTTCCCCGCTCCTGCCGTTGCCGGCGTTGAGTTTACTGGCGCAGAGCATTATAAATGTTCTCCGCCTTGGCGTGGCTGATGCCCTTGACCTCTTCCAGGTCCGAAATAGACGCCTGCTTGACTGCCGTTACGGTTTTGAAATGTGCCAGCAGTGCCGCGCTGGTCTTGGGGCCAACGCCGGGCAGCTCTGTCAGGGTTGCCGCATAGGACTTTTTGTGCATCATCCGCTTGCGGTAATCGTTGGCATAGCGGTGGGTTTCATCCTGGATATTGGTCACAAAGGTAAAGATATTGCGGTGCCGGTTGATGGCGATTTCCCCGCCCGCATCATCCACAATGGCGCGGGTGCGGTGGTGGTCATCCTTGACCATGCCAAAGGTGGGCACATGTTCCAGTGCCGTGCCGCGCAGTGCCTGTTTAACGGCGCTCACCTGCCCGCGGCCGCCATCGATCAGCAGCAGATCCGGCATGGTGGCAAACTGGTTGGTTTCATTATCCGGCTTTTCGCCGCGCCGGGCCGCCTCGTACTCCGCAGCCCGGCGGGAAAGCGTTTCCGCCATAGAGGCATAGTCATCCGTACCGGCAACGGTGCGCATCTTAAAGCGGCGGTAGCCGGCGCGGTAAGGCTTGCCATCCTTGAACACCACCATACCGCACACGCTGGAGCCATCGCCCCAGTTGGAAATATCATAGCTTTCGATCACCCTCGGCGGGTTTTTCAGGCCCAGCACCTGGGCAGCTTCTTCCAGCAGCTTTTCCTCGCGGGTATAGCGGCCGCTCTCGCGCCCCAGGCGCTCCACAGCGTTGGTGTAGGCCATTGTTACCAGCTTGGCCACATCGCCGCGCTGGGGCACATACAGCTCCACCTTGCTGCCGCGTGCTTCGTTCAGCGCCTGGTTCAGCGCTTCGGCGTCCGGCGGCATGGTATCCACCGCAATGGTTTTGGGGATCGTCTCGCCATCCAGATAATACTGGGGCAGGAATTCCTCCCGCACGGCTTCGATATCGGTCGTATCATGAAAGACGAACTCCCGCTTATCGGTCAGGCGGCCATCCCGGTAGCGCAGCACCGCTGCGCATACCGCGCGGGTGGTGCCCGCCAGCGCGATGACGTCCATCTCTGTCCCGGCATCCATAACCACCTTCTGGCCCGCCGCCACGCGGTCAATGGCCGCGATCTGATCCCGCAGCAGGGCGGCTGTTTCAAAATCCAGCCGGTCAGACGCCGCCTGCATCTTCTCTTTCAGCTGCTTGACGATATCTTTTTTGCCGTACCGGATCATGCGCAGAGCCCCCTGCACGGCCTCATTGTAAGCTTCGCAGGTGATTTTGCCGCTGCACACAGCCATGCACTTGCCGATATGGGCATTCAGGCAGGGGCGGCCCTTGCCGATATCACGCGGGAACTCTTTATTGCAGCGGGGCAGCAAAAAACAGTTCTGGGCAGTTTCCACCATCTCCCGCACCGCAAAAGCCGAGGTGAACGGGCCGATATAATCGGCGTTCTCATCGTCCTTTTGCAGGGCAGCAGAAATACGCGGCCAGGGGCCGTGGGTGATCTTTACATAGCTGTAGCCCTTATCATCTTTGAGCAAGATATTATACTTTGGCGTATGGGCCTTAATCTGGCTGGCTTCCAGCACCAGGGCCTCAAATTCGCTTTGGCAGACGATGACATCGAACGCAAATGCGTGGTTGATCATTTGGGTGACCTTCGCGTCATGGGGCACGCCCTCGCGGAAATACTGTGAAACACGGATGCGCAGACGCTTGGCTTTGCCAATATAGATGATGGTATCCGTTTTATCGCGGATAATATACACCCCCGGCAGCAGCGGGAGCATACAGGCTTTTTTGTAGAGTTCTTGTTTTGTCATGGTTTTTGAATAAGGGTGGTGAGTGATTTTTTGTCTGCGCGGCATGGCCGCGCAGACAAAAAAGGCGGGTGACCAGTCACCCGCCGCAAAAACAAAAGATCTGATTATTCAGAGAAGCCGGAGTTGACCAGCTTGACCAGACCATCCACAGCAGCCTGTTCATCGGTGCCGTCAGCAATGATACGGATGGTGGTGCCGCCAACGATGCCGAGGCTCAGAACACCCAGCAGGGACTTAGCGTTGACGCGGCGCTCTTCCTTTTCGACCCAAATGGAAGACTTATACTCGTTTGCCTTCTGGATGAAGAAGGTGGCCGGACGAGCGTGCAGACCTACCTGATTCTCAACGGTAACTTCTTTAACGTACATAATTATTCTCTCCTACTTATATGAAAAGATACGCCCAAGTTCTCTACCGCGGGCTCCTTTCAGGCGGTATTGCACAATCAGTGCCGCCTTGATTGTTTATATTTTATCCCATTTGTTCGACTTTGTACAGTGTAAATTTGCAATTTTGGCAGGATTCCGCATTTGGCACAAATCGCGCCGGGCCCGCTTGTGCAACTTTACTAGTTTATTTTCAACCGGATTGTAGATAGACTACAAAACCTGTACGAAAAACCGACAGAATACCGCAGGTTCAGCCTTGATCCTGGGGCTGATAGCGCATAACAAGCTCTTTGCAGGGCTTGCAGAATGCTACATCCACCCCCGGCTGGTACATGTTCCGCACGCCATCCGGCAGGTAGCCCATGCGCCGGTAAAGGCCGATGGCCGCCGTGTTTACATCCAGCACGGCCAGCCAGGGCCGGGCGTGCTCCGCAAGTTTTTTGCGCGCAAAATCCAGCAGCTTTGTGCCAATGCCGCTGCCGCGGGCGGACTGTGTGACAAACAGGTGGCTGATCTCCCCCGTTTTATGGCAGACACCCACCATGCCGTCCGGCGTATCCGAAGTGGTGTGCAGGTAGAATGCCCAGCCCGCCTTGCGCTCTTCTTCCAGGCGCTGGCGCATGACTTCCGGCGTATATTCTGCAAGGCCTGCTTCGGTGCACACATCCCGGCAGACGGTGCGGCAGCCTTCGGCAAACAGTTTTGCGGCTGCATCCAGCTGGGCATCCGTCTTGATCAGCTGGGCACGCTCGGTACGCTTCCAGCGCGGGATCTGGGTGATCGGGTGGGTGGCGCACCACTGGTCATACAGGTCCGGGCGGCGCTGGCGGGTGCGTTCCCGGCTCTGGCGGCCGCGCCAGGCGTCAATTTTGTTGTGGTCCCCGGTCAGCAGCACCGGCGGGATGGCCTGGCCCTCCCACACTTCCGGGCGGGTGAACTGGGGGTATTCCAGCAGGCCGTCCCAGTAGCTTTCGTCCTGATAGCCCTTTTCCTCGGCCAGAACGCCGGGCTGCAGGCGCAGAACACTGTCTGCCACCACCAGGCTGGCCAGCTCGCCGCCGGTCAGCACATAGTCGCCGATAGAGATTTCCTCATCGCCAAAGGTATCGATCACGCGCTGGTCAATGCCCTCATAGTGGCCGCACACCAGCGCAAGGCTTTCATAGCTGGAAAGCCGGCGGGCGGTCTCCTCGTTATAGGGCTGCCCGGCGGCGGTCAAAAACACCACATGGGGCTTGGCGCGGCCCTGCTGGGCGCACTGGTCCGCCACAGCGCGCAGGCAATCTGCAATGGGCTGAGCATACAGCACCATGCCGCAGCCGCCGCCATAGGGGTAATCGTCCGTCTGGCGCTGTTTGTTTTTGGTGTAATCCCGGATCTGGTGGCAGTGCGCTTCAAACAGGTTTTTGGCGCGGGCACGGCCCAGGATGCTGGTGCTCAAAAAGCCATCGCACAGTTCCGGGAACAGGGTGACAATATCAATGCGCATCAATTACTCCTCATCGCCGTTGACCGGCTCATCAAACATACCCGCAATAGGGCGCATTTTTACCGTGCGGGCCGCAATATCCACATCCACCACAAACTCCGGCACGGCAGGGATCCAGTGCTCCTCCCCCGCTGCATCGCGCACAATATAGATATCCTGTACGCCGGGGTGGTCCACCTTTGCAACGATGCCAAGGGTGCGGCCATCGTCCGCATGCAGCACAGTGCAACCGATCAGATCATCAATAAAATAGCGGCCCTCCGGCAGTTTGGCATCCGCCTTGGCAAAATAGTAGGTTTTGCCCACCTGGGCGCGGGCAGCATCCATATCCTCCACCCCGGCCAGCTTGACCAGCAGCATATTGCCCTGGGCGCGCACCCCGCGCAGCGCAACTTCGCCGCTGCCGTTTGCGGCAGCGTACAGGCGCTTGAACTTGGCCAGGAACTGTGCGCCATCGCACAGCGGCAGGGCTTTCATTTCGCCGCGGACACCGTGGGTGGAAACAATTTTGCAGGCGGGCAGATAGTTTTGCATAGGGGGAACCTCCTAGAATAAATCACACAAAAGCGGCGGCAAATAAAAAGCACCCTGCGCGCAAAGCGGCAGAGTGCTGGGTGGCAAAAATCAGCCGATTTCCACCACGACTTTTTCGTTCTGGCGGACGGCGGCGGCACGCATGACAACACGGATTGCCTTGGCAATGCGGCCCTGTTTGCCAATCACGCGGCCCATGTCGCCTTCTGCCACCGTGAGATGGTACACAACCGTGCCGTCCTCACGCGCGGGGTCAACCGTTACCTGCACCGCGTCCTTATCTTCCACAAGGCCACGGGCAACGGCAATCAGCAGTTCCTGCATGTGGCGTTCCTCCGTTTAATTACAGGATGTTCTCTTTCTTCAGCAGAACACGAACAGTATCGGTAGCCTGAGCGCCGTTGGCCAGCCACTGCTTAGCCTTGTCGGCGTCGATCTTGACAACGCTGGGCTCCTTGGTCGGATCGTAGTAGCCGATCTCTTCGATGAAGCGGCCGTCACGAGCAAAGCGGCTGTCAGCAACAACAATGCGGTAGAAAGGAGCTTTCTTGGCGCCGATGCGGCGCAGACGAATCTTAACCATGGTAAATATCCTCCAAAATTTTGTTTTTACGGCCCCGTGGTTTTCCCTCGTGGGCTTGCAATTTATATATCACCCTGGGGCCAGAGAGGCTTACGGGTCATATCAAATTCATAACAGGCTGCTCAGCGCAGGCCTCTCATTCCGCCAAGGCCGCGCATAAAGCCCTTGGGGTTGCGCTTGACCTTTTTCATCATCTTCTGCATGGCTTCAAACTGGCGCAGCAGCTTGTTCACGTCCTCAACCGTCTGGCCGCTGCCCGCCGCAATGCGGCGCTTGCGCTTGGGGTTGATGATGGAAGGATGCGCGCGCTCTTCCGGCGTCATGGAGTAGATGATGGCTTCAATATGGGGCAGCGCCTTTTCATCGATCTGGTCCATCTGTTCGGAGCTGATCTGGTTGGTGCCGGGCATCATGGCCAGCAGCGCGGACGCACCGCCCATCTTGCGGATCTGGGCGAACTGGGTCAACATATCGTTCATATCGAACTTGTTGGCCATCATTCGCTTGGCGGCTTCTTCAGCTTCCTTGTCATTCTGCAAGGTCTGGGCCTTTTCGATCAGGCTCAGCACATCGCCCATGCCAAGGATACGGCTGGACATGCGCGCCGGGTAAAACGGCTCCAGCGCATCCAGCTTCTCGCCGGTGCCCTGGAAGTAGATCGGCTTGCCGGTAACGGCCAGAACCGAAAGCGCCGCACCGCCGCGGGTGTCGCCATCCGTTTTGGTCAGGACCACGCCGCTGATGCCAACCTTTTCGTTAAAGGTCTTAGCAACGTTGACGGCTTCCTGACCGGACATGGCGTCCACAACCAGCAGGGTCTCATCCACCTCAACAGCCTGCTTGATGCGCACCAGCTCGTCCATCAGCTGGTCGTCAATCTGCAAACGGCCTGCGGTATCAATGATAACGATATCATAGCCGTGGTCTTTGGCGTACTCAACTGCCTGCTTGGCAATCTTTTCCGGCTTTTCGGTGCCCATCTCATAGACGGGAACGCCTGCCTGCTCGCCTACAATGCGCAGCTGGTCAATTGCTGCGGGGCGGTAGATATCACAGGCTACCAGCAGTGGGCGGCGGCCCTGAGCCTTATAAAAGCGGCCCAGCTTTGCCGCATGGGTGGTTTTACCGTTACCCTGCAGGCCGCACATCATCATAACGGTCTGGCCCTTATTTTTGATGTGCAGGGTCTGGGGTTCCTCGCCGCCCATCAGCTTGGTCAGTTCCTCGTTGACGATCTTGACAACCTGCTGGGCGGGGGTCAGGCTTTCCATCACTTCCTGGCCCATGGCGCGCTCCGAAACCTGCGCGCAGAAATCCTTTGCGACTTTGTAGTTGACGTCCGCTTCAAGCAGCGCCATGCGGACTTCCCGCATCGCAGCCTTGATATCCGCTTCACTCAGCTTGCCTTTGCCGCGCAGTTTTTTGAAAACGCCGTTCAGACGCTCGCTTAAAGATTCAAATGCCATCGGGCAGTTCCTCCTGCGTATCAAGGCGGTGAATAATGGTCAGCATCTCCTCGGTAGCCCGCTGAACGCGGGCATCCGGTTCAAACAACCCAGTATTGCACACGCGCACCTCGCTGACAAGCTCTTCCAGCCGGGCAAGATCTGCCCGAATGGCTTCGGTCCGGCGGGCAGTGCCCAACTTTTCCTCCATCTCCATCAGGGTCGCTTCGCCATGCTTGATGGCATCCCGTACTCCCTGGCGGGTTATGCCATAATTTTCGGCAATTTCGGCCAGCGAAAGGTCATCATTATAATATTCTGTCAGAATATTGCGCTGTTTTTCCGTCAGGACCATGCCGTAATAATCCAGCAGGATGGAAAACCCAAGGTCCTTACCTGCTTTGGCTGCCACGGCCGTGCCCCCTTTGTGTTGTCTGTTCCTCTGACTGCTGTAAAGTGTTTTTCTTTACAGCTTTTGAATTATAACACTCTAAAGTCATACTGTCAAGGCCCAAAGGTGCGGTATCCGGCTGTTTTTTGCGTTTTTTTCAGCTTTTTGTGCCCGCCCAGCATTTTTGCCGTAAAAACTGCGGCAAAATATGTTTTTTTCATGTACAAAGCCGCGCCGGATATGCTATAATATGTTGTATATTGGGTGAAATTTACAGAACGGGGCGGATTTTACGGACTGCGTGTTCTCCCCTGCCTGATTTTTGCAAGGAGGTCTGCCAGGCTATGGCAATATTGCAGAGCTATTATCAGGACGTGTACCGTTCCCCGGTGGTGCGGCTTTCGGGGTATTCCGGGCGGCACGAACTTGCTTCCGGCATATTGGCATATCTGGATTTTGGCGGCGCTACCGGCACTTGTAAGGACGGCGTGGCCGAAACCATGCTGGCTTTTGCCACCGAGCGCGGCACATTGCAGCCCGGTATGCCGGTGGTGGAAGCCAGTTCCGGCAGTTTTGGCGCTGCCCTTGCGGTAAGCTGCGCCACCACAGGCCACCCCTGCATTCTGGTGGTGCCCAGCAGCCTGCCGCTTTCCCGCAGGCAACATCTGCAAAACCTGGGGGCGCGCATTGTGGTATGCGGCAGCGGCGGCCGCCGTGCGCTGGAACAGGTTGCCAAGGACACCGCCGCCCGCTATAACGGTTACTTTACCAACTACTTTGCCAATGATGACAACCCCGAATACCACCGCCGCGTGACCGGCCCCCAGATTTTAAAAGCCGCCGGGGATGCGATTGATGCTGTGGTGATCGGCGTGGGCAGCGGTGGCACCATTACCGGCGTGGCGGAATACCTGAAAGCCTGGAACAGCATGATCCGCATTGTGGCCGTGGAGCCCAGCGAATGCGCCGCCATTTCCGGCGGGTTCATTGGCCACCACAGCATTGCGGGCATCGGGCCCGGTTTTGTGCCGGAAAACTATAACCCCTATGTGGTGGATACCGTGCTGACGGTCTCTTCGGCCGATGCCGAGCGCGCCGCACGGGAGGTGCTGTTCTATGACGGCATCCCCGCCTGTTCCAGCGCCGGCGCAACCCTGTGTGCCGCCACCCAGCTGATGGGCACCGGCAAGTGTAACCGCCCTCTGTGCATTTTTGCCGGACGCCGCACCTACGAATAACTTAAACAAAACAGGCCGCATGGCTGCCGCCATTAAAGAATGGCGCAGGCTGTGCGGCCTGTTTTGTTCTATGTACGTTGTGAGAGGCTTTGTTGAAAGAGTGGGTACTGATAAACCAAAAGAGCGCTGAACATTAACGATTCAGCGCTCTTTTGGTTGGTGCGGAAGATGGGACTTGAACCCACACGTCATAGACACACGCACCTCAAACGTGCCTGTCTGCCGATTCCAGCACTTCCGCATAAGGCAACGCCTTGGCATTGCAAAAAGTATTTTAGCATACCCGCCGCAAAAAAGCAAGGGCTTTTTGAGCTTTTCTTCAAATTATTAACCACTGTGCCTTCTCGCGCGAAAATTGTTCGTTATACAGCATCTTTTACCCTATTTTCCCGCATTGCAGCAAAAAACTTCAATTTTTTTCAAAATAGGGCTTGCATTTTTGCCCAGGCTCTGATATACTAATCAAGCACTGTTAAGGCAGGCGCACAAATGAATACGGGAGCTTTCCCGAGTGGCCAATGGGGACAGACTGTAAATCTGCTGCTTAATGCTTCGGTGGTTCGAATCCACCAGCTCCCACCAAAAGAGATCCGCAACTGAGGTTGCGGGTCTTTTTTTGTGCTGGAACTGGTAGGGTTCGAACAGGTCGGCCGCCCGAAGGCGGCAAGCAACAGCCCTGCGGACTGTTGCTTAGACCGCGGCTTGGCGAATCCACCAGCTCCCACCAAAGTGTTGAACGTTAAAACGTATGTTTTATCGTCTAGTTTTTTTTATCTGACCGCACTTTTGACCGCATTTATTATGGCAACACCGCACAATTCCCGCCTGACGGCTTAAGCACCGCTCCGGCGGCTGCGGCACTTAGAATTATGCGGTATTGCCTTATAAAACCCATATCAAAGCGCCCCTCTGTTCCTATCACAGAGAGGCGCTTTTCTTCATTTCAATTTTATCAGGTTGCCTCCCGGCGGGCAAAGTAGGAGCCTACTGCGGTGATCTGCTTGGGCAGGTCAGGGCGGTAGAGGGGGGAATCCGGGTAAAAGCTGTTGATCACAACACCATTATCCCCTGCTCGCGCGGTGGAATGAATGTACTCTCCATTGCCAAGATAGAGCGCCACATGGCCGGGGAAATACACCAGATCTCCCACGCGCATATCCGAAACATGGGCCGGATGGATGGGGTAGCCCTCTTTCAGCTCGGAATCCCGCCAGATGGAAATACCGCACAGCAGGTATGCCATGCTGCACAGGCCGGAGCAATCAATGCCCGCCGGGGTTTTGCCGCCCCAGCGGTAGGGCGTGCCAAGGTAGCGCTTGGCTGCCTGGGCAATGGCTGCACGCAGCTTTTCCTGGTCCTGCTCGCAGGGCTGGGTGTACAGCGGGGCCAGCGCGTCCGCACGCAGGTAACCGGTGCGGCCATCCGCCAGCGCTACGGCCTGCCAGCCGTCTTCCGGCTCCCCCTGCACGGCCACGCGGGCGCCCAAGGGCAGGCCAGCAGCCACGCAGGCCCCCTGCACACGGGGTTCCGCCAGCACATCAGCCCAGCGGGCTATGACCACCATCTGCGGCTGAACCAGCCATTCTTCCGCCTTGGGGCCAGCCAGCAAAGCATCCTGTGCTACCCAGCCGGTATAGCCGTAAAAGGTGCGTACCGGTACCATGTGCTGTTCGGCTTCGCCGGTAATTTCCACCGGCATGCCCAGCAAAAGCTCATCCACCAGACGGGATTGCTGCGGGTTCTGCGCCCAGAGGGCCGGGTTTGTGGTAAGCGGCGCTATGGCCACGTTGATTACTGCCTGCATTGTTATTTCCTCACTGTGTTATCTCAGTCCCAGTTTTCGCCCGCGCGGTGGCAGGCAACCATACGGCCATCCCATTCCCGCAGCTCCGGAACCTCGGTGCGGCAGCGCTCCGTTGCGTAAGGGCAGCGGGTATGGAAGCAGCAGCCGGACGGCAGGTTGACCGGGCTGGGCACTTCGCCCATCAGCACACGGCGGTGCTGGTTGCGGCGGTGTGGATCCGCCTGCGGGATGGCATCCATCAAAAAGGCGGTATAGGGGTGCATGGGGCGGCTGTAGAGCTCTTCCTTGGTGGCAACCTCGCACACATGGCCCAGGAACATTACGCAGACGCGGTCCGCAATAAAGTTGATGACAGAAAGATCATGCCCGATGAAGAGATAGGTCAGGCCGTACTGCTTTTGCAGGTCCTTGAGCAGGTTCAACACCTGGCTCTGCACCGAAACATCCAATGCGGAGACCGGTTCATCGCAGACGATCAGGTCCGGCTGCAGTGCAATGGCGCGGGCAATGCCGATGCGCTGGCGCTGGCCGCCGCTGAACTGGTGCGGGTAACGGTTCAAAAACTCTGCCGGTACACCAACAGCCTGCATCAATTCCAGCACGTGGTGGGTGGTTTCGGCTTTGGTTTTGCATACATGATAGGTTTCCAGCGGTTCGGCAATGATATCCCGCACCTTCATGCGCGGGTCAAGGCTGGCATACGGGTCCTGGAAGACCATCTGCATCCGGCGGCGCAGGGGGGCAAATTCCTTATCCTTCATGGCGGTGATGTTCTGCCCCTCAAAGGTCACGCTGCCCCTGGTTGCGGGCAGCATGCGGATCAGGGTGCGTCCCAGGGTGCTTTTGCCGCAGCCGCTCTCCCCCACCAGGGCCAGCGTTTCGCCGCGGTACAGGGTCAGATCCACATTGGTCAGGGCATGGACGGCCTGGTCTTTTTTGCTGGTTTCAAAGTTTTTATAAATACCTTTTGCCTGCAAAAGAACTTCGTGTTTTACCTCGCTCATTGGTGTTCCTCCTCACAGCGGAAGCAGCGCACCTGATGATCCGGTGCAACGGGATGCAGCTGCGCTTTTTCCGTGCGGCATTGGTCGGTGGCATATTCGCAGCGGTTGCTGAACGGGCAGCCCTGCGACAGGTGCAGCAGGTTGGGCACCACACCGGGGATGGTGTGCAGCCGCTCGGCGTTCTGGCCAATGCGCGGGATGGAATCCAGCAGGCCCTTGGTATAGGGGTGCATGGTATGGTCAAACAGCTCAAAGGTTTCGGCCTGTTCCATGATCTTGCCTGCGTACATGACATACACATAGTCACAGATTTCCGCCACAACGCCCATGTTATGGGTGATGATCAGCACGCTCATGCCGGTTTCGTCCCGCAGCTCCTTCATCAGGCGCAGGATCTGGGCTTCAATTGTCACATCCAGTGCGGTGGTAGGTTCATCGGCAATCAGCAGCTTGGGCTTGCATACCATGGCCATGGCAATCATCACGCGCTGGCGCAGGCCGCCGGAAAGCTCGTGCGGGTAGCAGGCATAGCGCTTTTCCGCTTCGGGGATGCCAACACGCTGGAACATTTCCACCACGCGCTGCTTGGCTTCCGCCTTGCTCATGGTCGGGTTATGCACCAGCAGCGTTTCGCGCACCTGGCGGCCCACCTTGAGCACCGGGTTCAGGCTGGTCATCGGCTCCTGAAAGATCATCGAAATATCATTGCCGCAGATCTTGCGCAGCTCTTTATCCGAAAGTCTGGTCAGGTCCTGATCTTCAAACCGGATGCTGCCGCCCGCCACGCGGCCGGGGTATTTCAGCAGGCCCATAATGGATTTGGCGGTCATGCTTTTTCCGCAGCCGCTCTCCCCCACCAGGCCGATGATCTTGCCCTTGGGAATATCCAGGTCCAGGCCATCCACCGCCGGGGCCACGCCTTTTTCGGTAAAGAAATAGGAGTTCAGGCCGCGGATTTCCAGAACATTATTATTATTTTCCATCTTTTACTTCTCCCCCGCCGTTACTGGTTCTTCATGTAGGGGTCCAGCACATCGCGCAGACCGTCACCCAAAAAGTTGAACGCCAGCACCACGATCATAATGGCAATGCAGGGTGCCAAGGCCAGCCAGGGCTGGGTGAACAAAAACTGCTTGGACTGGTTGACCATCAGGCCCCAGGATGCTGCCGGGGGCTGTGCGCCGATGCCCAAAAAGCTCAGCGAGCTTTCAGACAGAATGGCAGAGGGAACATTCAGGGTAAACAGAACGATCAATGAGGGAATGCAGTTGGGCAGGATATGCTTGAGCATGATTTTGCCATTGCTGACGCCGATCGAACGGGCAGCCTCAACATATTCGCTCTCCTTCAGGCTCAGGGTCTGGCTGCGCACCACGCGGGCCACACTGGCCCAGCTGGTGAGGGAAAGCGCGATAAACAGGTTGACGGTGGACTGGCCCAGGGTGTACATAACCACCATGGCCAGCAGCAGGGACGGGATGGACAGCATGATATCCGCCAGGCGCATGATGACATAATCCACCCAGCCGCCAAAGTAACCGGCCAGCAGGCCAAAGAAGATGCCCACCACCAGCGAGATGATGCTGGGCAGAATACCGATGGTAAGCGAGAGGCGCGAGCCATACAGAATACGGGAGAACACATCGCGGCCCAGTTCATCCGTGCCAAACCAGTGGGCAGCGCTGGGGCCCTGCAAACGGCTGATCAGGTCCTGCTCAGCCTCACCATAGGGGGCCAGAACGGGAGCAAAAATAGCCATCAGGATGACAACCAGAATCAGCACAGCCGAAAAGGCGGCCAGCTTGTTCTGGCGGCACATGCGCAGCAGCTGTTCTTTCAGGCCGTCCTCTTCGCCGATCTGGCTTTCCAGTTCCTGCGGCTGGGCATTTTTCAACATTTCGTCTGCCATGGCTTATGCCTCCTTTCTGATGCGCGGGTCCAGCACAGAATACAGCAGGTCCGCAATCAGGTTGCCTGCAATGACCAGCACGGTGGTAAACAGCACGGTTCCCTGCAGCACCGGCATATCACGGTTCTGGATTGCTGTGGTGGCAAGGCGGCCGATGCCGGGAATGGCAAAAATGCTCTCGGTGATAACCGCGCCGGACAGCATGCCGGAAAACTGCAATGCCATCATGGTAATGACCGGCAGCATGGAGTTTTTGAGCGCATGGCCCAGAATAACCGCCTGCTTGCGCAGGCCTTTGGCACGGGCGGTATCAATATAATCCGCCTGCATCACTTCCAGCAGGCTGGAGCGCGTCATACGGGCAATGCTGCCTGCGCTGTTCCAGCCCAGGGCAATGGCGGGCAGAATCATGGAAAGGAAGGTACCATCCAGCGTAAGCGGGAATGCCTTGATTTTGAAGGCAAACAGGTATTGCAGCAGCAGCGCCACCATGAAAATAGGCATGGAAACGCCAGCCAGCGAAACGCCCATGAACAGGTGGTCCACAAGGCTGTTCTGCCTGATGGCTGCTATAATACCGGTGCCAAGGCCCAGCACCCAGGCGAACAGCGCCGCCAGCAGGGCCAGTTCCAGCGTGTAGGGGAACGCCTCTATGATCATATCGGTAACAGCGCGGTTATATTTATAACTGATGCCCAAGTCCCCATGGATCGCCCCGGCCAGATAGTCAAAGAACTGCACGATCACCGGCTTATCCAGCCCCATCACTTCAGTCAGGCGGTCAATGGTGGCCTGGTCCACATGTTCACCCAGCAGCATAGCCGCCGCATTGCCGGGAACAATGCGCAGCATGATGAAGATGAGCAGTACCACGCCGATCAGCACCGGAATGGTGCCCAAAATGCGCTTTATCACGCTTTTCACACGGAGTCACTCCCCTTTTGTCCCTCACAGCCGCTGTTTCCAAACTGCCAATCGGTTAAAACCATGCTCTGTGCAGGTGAACATCATTTTCCCCGCAGGCGTTGCTTCGGCACAGCGCTTTTATAAAAAGCGCTAAGTTTTCAGGTTCGTGGGCGCACAATGTGCGCCCTTACGGTCCCTGCCAGGCAGAATGCAGTTTTACCTTATGGACAGTCTGTTTGAGCGACTGTATATTTTTACACTTTTATGCTGTAAAATATACAAGCATTAAAATTATAACATAAAAAATGCAGGCTGCAACCTGTGGTCGCAGCCTGCATTGCATTATTTGTAACTTTTTTTGTCCAAAAATTACTTCAAGGTAACGTTGATATACTGGGTATCGTTATAACCGGCCCAGTGCGGGGTGAAGGAGGCGATCCGGTCGCCCTTAACAAACAGGTGGGAACGGCTGAACATGGGTACCCATGCAGCGTCCTCTTCCACGATCTGCTTTTCCAGCGCGGCGTACTCGGTCAGGCGTTTGGTGTCGTCCACAATGCCGCGGGCGGCAGCAACACGGCTCATAATGTCGGTGTTAAAGTAGTTCAGGCTGCGCACATTGCTCTTTTCGGGGGTACCGAAGAACGTGTAAATGAAGTTATCCGGGTCGTTATAGTCGGCCGTCCAGGAGCTGACAAAGCTGACCATATCGCCGCTCTTGCGCAGGTCCAGCCAGCTGGCGGGGTCATAGCTCTTGATCTCGGCGTTAATCCCGATCTGCTGCAGGTACTGCTGCACGATCTGGATGACCAGCAGAGTGGAATCGCTGCTGGAGTTATCGGCAGCAATCTCCATGGTAAAGCCATCCGCGTAACCGGCTTCGGCCAGCAGGCTCTTGGCCTGTTCGGGGTCGTACTTCAGCCAACCCTCGTTGTCCTCGGTGTAGCCGATCAGGCCTTTGGGGTAAATGCCGTCCACCAGGCTGCCATCGCCGTTATACACGGTATCCAGGATGGTCTGGCGGTCAATGGCCATCTGGATGGCCTTGCGGACCTTGACATCGTTCAGCGGCTCCACATTCTCGTTCAGAGCCATGTAGGTGGTGCCCAGACGGTTGGAGGTTACGATATCATCGGCATACTGGGTCTTGTAGGTAGAGTTGACAACGGCAGCGTCAATATAATCGCAGTCCAGGATATCCAGCTCACCGTTCTGGAACATCATGCTCATGGTGGAAGAATCCGGCACGATGGAAATTTCCACATGCTGCACGCTGGGCTTTTCGCCCCAGTAGTTGGGGTTGGCATCCAGCACAATGCTGCTGTCGCGGGTCCAGCTGGTGACCACATACGGGCCAGAGCCGATGGTCTTGGAGCAGTCCATACCAAACTGGTCGCCTGCTTCCTCCACGTTCTTCTCGCTCATGATGGAGCAGGAAGCGGTTGCCAGCTCATACAGGAAACCGGCAAACGGATCCGACAGGGTAACGGTAAAGTGGGTGTCATCAATCACCTGAATGCCTTCCAGGTCGGTGGCGGTGCCATCCATCACAGCTTCCGCACCGGCAATGGCAGAGCCATAATCCGTCTGCACGCTGTCCGGCAGGGCCAGCATACGGGTAAAGGTATACTTGACATCGTTGGCGGTCAGCGGGGTGCCGTCAGAGAACGTAACACCGCTGCGCAGGGTGAAATCATAGGTCAGGCCGTCGTCCGAAACGGTGTAGTCTTCCACCAGGCTCTTCTCCAGCTCAGTGGAGCCGTCCGCATTGGTTTTGATCTCAAACAGGCGGTCAAAGATATTCAGCGGCACCATGTAGTCGTTGTTGGTCTTGTGCACATCCATCGTCTGGATATCGGTGTTCGTGGCAACGTGCAGCGAACCATCTGCCGCAGCCCCGGTGGAAGCGGCAGCTTCGGTGGAAGATGCCCCGGTATCGGAGGATGTATCAGCGGAGGAAGCCGCTGGGGTGGTGGATGCGGAGCTGCCGCAGGCAGCCAGCATGCTGGCCAGCAGTGCAGTGCTCAGCGCAGCGCAGGCAAATTTTTTCATAATTCTTTCCCTCTCTTAATTGGCGCAGCCATTCTGCCGCGTCCCTGATTGTTTTGTGGCTGAGTCCCCGGCCCCAGGCGGTTAAAACGCACAATGTTACCGCCTGAACCCGCAAAAGTGCAAAAAAAGGCAGCTGTATTGGTAGCTGCCCCTTTGCATCTCATGTTGGTTATAATACCACAAATCCTATCAGATTGCAAGCGCAAATTCTGCTGGCCGTGGTGCCCCAACCCGGAACAGCTTAAACATTGTTCGGGTTGTTTTTCAGGATAACGTCATGGCTGCCGCCTTCCACAATGGAGGTGGAAGAAACGACCGTCAGGCGGGCTTTCTGCTGCAGTTCCGGGATGGACAGCGCACCACAGTTGCACATGGTGGAACGCACCTTGTACAGCGTGGTCTGCACGCCATCGGCCAGCGGGCCGGCATACGGAACGTAAGAATCAACGCCCTCCTCAAAGCTCAGCTTCTGGGCACCGCCAAGGTCATAGCGCTGCCAGTTGCGGGCACGGTTGGAACCTTCGCCCCAGTATTCCTTCACATAGTTGCCGCCAACGCGCAGCTTGTTCGTGGGGGATTCATCAAAGCGGGCAAAGTAACGGCCCAGCATAACAAAGTCAGCGCCCATTGCCAATGCCAGGGTGATGTGGTAGTCATGCACAATGCCGCCATCGGAGCAGATGGGGATATAGATGCCGGTCTGCTCATAGTATTCATCGCGGGCTTTGGCAACCTCGATAACGGCAGTTGCCTGGCCGCGGCCAATGCCCTTGGTTTCGCGGGTGATGCAGATGGAGCCGCCGCCAATGCCGATCTTGACAAAGTCTGCACCGGCTTTTGCCAGGAACAGGAAGCCCTCGCGGTCCACCACGTTGCCTGCACCGACCTTTACCTTGTCGCCGTAATGCTCACGGATCCAGGCGATGGTACGGGACTGCCATTCGCTGTAACCTTCGGAAGAGTCGATGCAGAGCACATCCACGCCGGCATCCACCAGGGCGGGCACGCGCTCGGCATAGTCGCGGGTATTGATGCCGGCGCCGACAACATAGCTCTTGTTGGCATCCAGCAGCTCATTGGCATGTTCCTTGTGGGAATCATAATCTTTGCGGAAAACCATATACTGCAGGTTGCCCTGCTCGTCTACCAGCGGCAGAGAGTTGATCTTGTTATCCCAGATGATATCGTTGCAGTCATGCAGGCTGGTGTTGGCCGGTGCGGTAACCAGCTTGTCCAGCGGGGTCATGAACTCAGTCACTTTCAGATCGGTGCTCATGCGGGACAAGCGGTAGTCACGGGATGCCACAATGCCCAGCAGCTTGCCGTGGGGGGTGCCGTCAGCCGTGATGGCAACGGTGGAATGGCCGGTACGGGTTTTCAGGTCCAACACATCAGCCAGGGTAGCCTCCGGCGGCAGGTTGGAATCAGAGGTGACAAAGCCCTTTTTGTAAGCCTTGACACGGCGAACCATATCAGCCTCGGACTGAACAGACTGGGAGCCGTAAATGAAAGAAACGCCGCCCTGCTTGGCAAGGGCAATGGCGAGCTTTTCGCCGGAAACGGACTGCATGATAGCCGAAACCATGGGGATGTTCATGGTCAGGGGGCAGGCTTCTTCGCCCTTGCGGTACTTGACCAGCGGGGTTTTAAGGCTGACTGCCGTGGGGATGCACTCCGAAGAGGAATAGCCGGGGACGAGCAGATACTCGCCGAAGGTACGGGACGGTTCACTAAAATAATACGCCATTTCGCAATTCTCCTTTACCCTTTTCGTTGCCTGATTTGCTTATTGGTTATTGTACCACATTCGCGTACAATATGCAAAATTTGTTGCATTAAATCTTTTTTTGGCCTTTTGGGCAAAAGTTGTATAAACTGCACCATGGCCAGGCACAAGAGTATGACTAATCAAAACATTTTGCACATCGGCACCCGTCCGCCGTTTGGAACGGGCTCCAAACGCGTTCCGGCATGCCGCACATGTGATGCTCTTTTCCCCGCTCATTCCTCAAAGTTCAGGGTAATATCCCCCAGCGCGGCATCCAGAATCACAGCGTTGGCTGCTTTGCTGTTGGCGCTGTAAGGGCTTGCCTGCTTGGCGCCGCTTACCGTAATGCTGCCCAGGCCGCATGCAGCCTGCACGCTGTAACCGTCTGCCTTTTCCCCCAGGGTCAGGGCAATATTGCCCAGCTGGTCGGTTACCTGCACCTGGCTGGCCCCCACCAGGCGGCTGATCGTCACATCGCCCTGGGCGTTTTCAATCGTCACGCGCTCTGCCTGCACTGTGCCAAGCTCTGCACTGCCCAGGGCAAGCGTTGCATCCAGCTGCCCGGTTTGCAGCTCATCCGCATACAGGCTGCCGAGGGCAAGGTCTGCCTGTATGCTTTTGGCTTTCAGTGTACCAAGGTCGGCGCTGCCCAGGTTCAGATTCAGCTCTATCTGTTCCAGTTCTATCTCCGGCAGGGCGATGCTCAGCGTGGGCGTGGGGTCACTGCCGGAAATATAGCCTTTGGGTATTTTGTACCGCACGCTAAAGCCGCTCTCGTCCACGGTACGCTCCAGCCAGTCGGAATAGAAATTTTCAAACCGGAGTGTTATCTCATCTGCTGCATTGCTGCGCACAAAAGCAACCTCACCGCAGTCCAGGTCCAGTACCATCGTTTGGACCTGCTTTGCATCCAGCGTCATCGTGCTGCTTTCCAACCGATTGGTGCTTTCGCTTTTTGCACTTTCCTTTGTGATGGCTGTTTCGGTATTTTCATCCGCGCTTTCGTCCATATTTTCGGTTGCTTCCCCGGTGGCTTCCTGCGGGGGAACCTCCTCTGCCGTTGCGCTCTCTGCAATGCTGTACTGATATTTTGTCACAATTTTGAAAGAGCCGATGAACACCAGCAGCACAACAATCAAAATTGCAAGGATAGCCAGCACAATCCACACCGGGCTTTTTCTGCGTCTGCTGCCCTGTTCTGGCATGCTGTTATCCGGCATCGGCGTGCCGGACTGTGCCCTGGTACCCTCCCATATCTTTTCCGCCACATTCTGGGGGCTGCCCAGTTCCTGGATGGTCTGGGCCTCTTTTTCGGGGCCTGCAGCATCAAAGTATTCTTCGTAATAATCCAGGGCATCCCGGCGTTCGGCTTCCGGCATTGCGGCCAGCAGAGCTGCCAGCTGCTGCATATATTCCTGCCTTGTCATTTTGCATCCTCCCCAAAAATATGGTCAATGTTGGCGGCGTAAACTTTCCACTCTGCCTTGTAGCCTGCCAGCTGCTGCCGCCCCAGCGGGGTAATTTTGTAATAGCGGCGGTTGCGGCCATTGAACGGTTCATCGTAAATGGTCAGGCAGCCATCTTTTTGCAGCCGCCGCAGCACCGGGTACAGTGTCGATTCGCTCAATTCCAGCGCCTGCTTGATCTCCTGGGTGATCTTGTAGCCATAAGTACCTTCTTCCTCGCGCGATACGACCGCCAGCACCACGGCATCCAGCAGCGCCGCGCCTGTGGTAAAGCTCATGTGGGTGCCCCCTTCCCTGTCGTATTAGCCCGGCAGTGCCGCTGCGTGTGGCGGCGGCTCTGACGGTATTATTTTGTTCTATATATTATATATCATATAATATTATGTCAGTCAATATATTTTATCTGGTTCTTTCCCACTGCTTCAAAAATGGCAGCAAAAATGCCGCAGGCACACAGCCTGCGGCATAAAAGTGATGCTTATTCTGTTTTAGGGCAATACCGCATAATTCCCGCCTTGCGGCTTAAGCACCGCTCCGGCAGCTGCGG
>OLRG01000745.1_pt1 | contig 29488 bp, 35 predicted proteins | sample 1672331 | NCBI WGS metagenome assembly OLRG01 (sample SAMEA3136672, study PRJEB25190) | human gut metagenome
CAGCAACAGCAAAAATTGTTGCATAGTATATTTTTTAAAGGTAATCCCCGTAACAAGGGATAGAGGGATAGTGTTAGTCCTGCGAGGCGCTTTCCGGCCTCGCGAAAAAGCCGCGGTCAACCTCTGGCTGCCCGTCGGTCAATCACATGCCAAATCATACGAAAAATCAACTGTTGTTTTTTTTGTTAACCATTTTTTTTGCCGGCAAAAATCCTGCATATTGTAGTAAACCAGAATAAAGAAGGGAGATACAAAATGCAAAAATATATCAAGCTGGAAGGTTTTGTTAAATCTAACAACGAGGCAGTAGAAGCAGTCGTTCAGCATCTTGTAGAAAAATACAAAATAGAAAAAGAAATGATAAAAAAATACGTGGATGGTGTCACCGTTAACCCAGAGGAAAAATACTATTATCTTGATAAAATATATGCGATGACAAAAACGACCAAACGAAAGCAGCGGCTCGTATACGTGCACGTTGCCGAATATTGCATTGAAAAACTTGCAGGGCAAGCAGTAAGCCCAAAAGAGACGACTTAGTCGTCTCTTTTTTTGCATGATACAAAATCCAGCAAATTAAAAATGTAAAAATAAAGCACCAAAAAAGAAAGGAAAAGAAAACTATGACAAGAGAAGAGTATTTTGAAATCAAAGACGATTGCGTAAAAAATGGAAGAGTTAAGGTAATCACAGCGGAGGATACTAAAGAATCTTTAAGAAAATTCTTTGATGAGTACAATGAAAAATATCTTTTGCTGACAAGAATGACTGGAGATGAATGGCTGCTGGATTTTACATTTGATACATATCAGAAAACTGGAAAGGTTGCAATTCTTAATCCTAAAGATGGCGAATTCTTAACCTCTTTTGGATATGAAAACGGCAGTAAATACAATGGCCCATGTTGGTGGTGTACTGATTATGCGGTATCTGCATTCTTGCGTAGAAAGAAATACACGGAAATAACAAATGGAAAGGTTTCTGTTTATCTGGATGAATTCAACATCCAGTGTTGGAAAGATACAGCAAAAAAGGCATCTGAATATTACGGAAATAATGTTATGCCGGAATCAAAGCTGACTGGAGTTCAGTACAAACAGAAAGTAGACCAAATGATTGATGTAGCATATGGTATTATGAATGGTACAGTTGCTTCAGATATATTCAATCAGATTCCATTAAAAAAAGACGGGACATTTCAGGCAGACAAAACAATTCCTGTATTTTCTAATGGTATTGGCTATGCGAATGTTTACATTAATGCAAACAGCAGTTCATATATTGATGCTTGCGGTATTCAATTATGCATTTTTGCAGAACGGTCAGAATTTGGGCATGAACCGGTTGATTATGACCAGATGGAACTCTGCTCCAAGACTAGAGCAAAGCTTGTAATCAGAGAGCGAAATGGCATTGTCAAAAAGTATCTTCTGAATGCTGACATGTCAGTGAATGACGTTGTTTCAAGAGCGAAGAATCTTAAAGATGCCGATATTACACCAGGCAGCGTATACGCCGAAAAATCAGGAACGGAATATCTGTATCTTGGATGGTGCGATTATAATTTTAAGCAGGATGAAAAATGCCAGCATGTATATCTCAGGTATACAAAAAAAATCCAAGCGCTCATCGACAAGGCAAAGAAGGCTGGAATCGCAACAGTCAATGACTTTAATGTGAAGGTACTTCTTCCAGACATTGACGATTTTACGTTTTCAAGCAGAGACAACGCGAGAAAATTCGTAAAAAAAGTTAAAAAAATATTTGATTAAGTTATGTGGTGCAGCCGGGAAGGAATTTTCCGGCTGCTTTTTTGCAATTATATTTCGACCAGATTTTTTTACCGGCAAAAATCCGGCATATTGTAGATGCAAATACAAAACAAGAAAAAAACAAGAAAGGAAGAAAAAATAATGGCAAAAATAATCAAATTAAATGTGTATGAAAAAAATGTATATGCGGTTCAGGTGGAAGACAATCTGTATATTGACGAGCTTGGCGTAAAGCATTTGTCACCGTCTCCGGAAAACTGCAAAAACACCAGAAATGTACCTCCGGCTCTCCGGACTGCATTAGAACACCTTGCAAAAAACCACACAGCAAGAAAAAAGGTAGAAGACAAGCGTACTAAATTCCTTAAAGAAATCAGGCAGCAGCTGAATGAACTTGAGAAAGATGAATGCGCGATAATGAAGGAACTGCGTGATGCAAAAGGTGTAATCAGTAAAAATGAGTTTGTTGAAGCTTTCTATGAAGCACTGCCTGACAGGGTGAAAGATGCAATGAAACGGTATGGATATTCTGCTGGAAGCACTCCGTATAATCTTGGATACGATGACAACCATATCTATATCATCAGAAATGTGATTGTGTATAAATACAACAAGAACATTCCGTATGCTTATGAAGAGTATGACGGCAATTGGATGATGTGTGATGAGGCTGAAGAGATGGAAGCATATAAAAAAGACATCAAAAAGAACGAAAAACTGCTCCCGGTATCTATACCTATTAATAGTTACATGTGGACAGGAGACAAGTTCTCAACCTGGTATTCCGGGGTGTATGAGATTGCTATTGAAGACGACATGACAAAAGAATACGCAGAAGAACTTGCAAAGAAATTTGCAAGATAATGCCTGATTTGCCGGCTGCAGAGATGCGGCCGGTTTTTTCATGTACGGAAAAATACAGCATATTTCATTTGTAAATATAAATTTTGTATACAAAGAAAGGTGGATTAGACTATGCAGTTTGTAATTTTGAAAGACGAGTATGAGTTGGACCAATATGGAGTTGAAATCAAACATAAGATTGCTACTGAATGCAACGAATATTTACAGACAGGAGAATGCAGCCTGACAAGCAGGCCTGCCGATAGTCCTGATGTGGTTCACGTTGATGAGAATGAGGTTCCAGATGATGTGAAGACTGTGCTGAAAACAGCTTATGAAGCAAGAGAAAAATATCTTTCTCCTGTATCCAGAACGACAAAGGAAGGAGCAGCAAGACTGAGGGCTGATTATGATAATGCGATGAAAGCACTTGATGAGTTTTCGCATAAGGACGAAATTTCACTCTTAGATTTTGTGAAGGAATTTTTTAAACATGTTCCTGATGAAATCAAAAAAGAGATAATTGACAACGAATATAAGGTGATGACGAATTTTTCTGATGTGGATTTTTCCTGTTATGAAGAGTTTGCGAAGATTTCGTCCAAAGAATTAAAAATCTCTCGAAAGAAAATAGCTGCAGATGATGAGGATGCGGTCAAAACTTGTGATTTGGAATTCAATGGAAAAATCACTTATACGACAGACATTAAGGCAATGAAGCTGAGAATCAAATTGTTGGAAGAAAATTCAAAACCTTTACCTGTTCCGTGGAAAGGAGAGAACTATATCAAAAAAGAAATCAAAGCAGGGAAGCATGTAATGGTTGTATATGATGAATATATCATTCCATTCCACGGCATAATGACAAAAGCATATGCAGAAATGCTGGCAAAGTTGTTTCTGAACACTGATGGAAGTATGAAACGATGGCAGGTATGCAATATCAAGAAAAAACTGCACAAGAAAACTTACAGCATCTAGTAATGGGTGCTGTTTTTTTGCCGTAAAAAGAGATACAGTCAGTTTTTTTTGTGCACGGAAAAATCCAGCATATTTCAATTGTAAATATAAATTTTGTATACAAAGAAAGGTGGATTAGAATATGCAGTTTGTAATTTTGAAAGATGATTATTGTATGGATAAGTACGGAATCGAACTTAATTCAAAAAAACCAAGTGGCTTCAAAGATTACTTTTTAACGGGAGAGTATAACAGGCGCTCACTGAGTCCTTCTCATAATATAACTCATATTGATGAAACCGAAGTTCCAGAAGATGCTAGAAACGCACTTAAAACAGTATATAGTGCGTGGAAAAAGTACTCTTCCGCGGACGCTGGACAATCAAAAGAGTTATTGTCAAAACTTGAAAAAGAATATGAAGATGCATTGAAAATGCTTAGGGAATTTTCTTGTAAAGACGAAATCTCACTTTCAGAGTTCGTACAGGAATTTTTAAAGCAGCTTCCGGATGAAGTTAGAAATGAAATACAAGAAAATGGATATAAAGTTACCACTGATTTTTCTGATGCAGACTTTTCATGCTTTGATGAATATGACGAAATTTCGTGTAAAAATCTGAAAATTGCACGAAGTAAGGTAGCCACAGATGATAAAGACGCAGTTGAAACGTGCGATATTGAATATAGCAAGAAAATTACATATAAAGAAGATATTGCAGCACTGAAACTAAGAATCCAATTATTTGAAACTTTTTCTAAGCCTTTATCTGTTTCATGGAAAGGAGAAAGCTATATTAAAAAAAGTACCAAAGCAGGAAAACCGGTAATGACTGTATATAATGAGTATGTTATTCCGTTTTCTGAAATACTGACAAAAGCGTATGCGAAAATGCTGGCTACATTGTTTCTTACCACTGATGGAAGTATGAAACGATGGGCAGTAAATGTGAGTAGCGAAAAAAGAAAACTGCATAAGAAAACTTACAGCATCCAGTAATGGATGCTGTTTTTTTTGTTGCGATAAAAAATGAAGCCGGTTTTTTCGTGTGTGGAAGAATCCGGCATATTGCAGTTGTAAATATAAATTTTGTATACGAAGAAAGGGGAATTAAATATGCAATTTGTAATTTTAAAAGATGATTACGAAGTAGACGAATACGGGATTGAAATTAAACGTGAAAACCCTCCGGAATTTAAAGATTTAAAGCCGGCCATGAAAGTTATCAACGAATATGTGACAACGGGAGAATTCGGTGTGGAAGGCAGACAAGCCGGAGATAAGAATGTGGTTTATATTGATGAATCTGAGGTTCCGGAAGATATCAGAAATGCGTTAAAAACAGCCTATATTGCACAGAAGAAATTTCTTTCTTTGCGTCCTACAGCACAAAAAAAAGATGTCGCCAAGTTAGAGACTGAAAGAGATGAGGCATTCAAACCACTTAGAGAAATTTCTCATAGAGAAGAACTCACTCTTACCGAATTCGTTCAGGAGTTTCTGAATTGTATTCCTGATGAAATCAAGAAAGAAATGCAGGAAAATGGCTACAAAGTCACAACAAATTTTTCCGAATCCGATTATTCTTGCTATGAAGAATATGCCAGAATTAATGCTAAGGAATTAAGAATTTCAAGAAAAAAAGTTGCGACTGAAGATGAGGAGACAGTGAACGGCTGCGATTTGGGGTACAGCAAAAAAATAACATATGCATCAGATGCTGCGGCTCTGAATTTAAGAACGAAGCTGCTGAAAGAAAATTCCAAACCCTTATCCGTTCCATGGACAGGAGAGCATTACATCCGAAAGAGTTCTAAAGCCGGGAAACCAGTAATGACTGTTTTCGATGAGTACTCCATTTCATTTTACGGCATATTAAAAAAGGAATATGCACAGCTTCTTGCAAGACTCTTCCTGAATACGAGTGGAGCAATGCAAAAAGTGCAATTGTCATATGCTAAGAAAAAACTGCACAAGAAAACTTACAGCATCCAGTAGTGGATGCTGTTTTTCCGTGCAGAAATCCGCAAAAAAAATACGGAAAAAATAAAAATTCGGTATATTGGATGAAGAAGTGGTAGGTAGAAAAGTGGGGAAGAAAAAGCAAAAAATAAAGAACAAAAAAAAATAGAAAGAAAATAGAAAAAGAAAGCGAAATGTTGGAAGCCGTAAGATTGAGGTCGACGCCGAAGGCGCCTTGATGGAAGGTTGTCGCAAGCGAAAGACTGAGATTTACTCTGTAAAGAAAGATGGGAGGCGGTGGAAGATTGCCGACTGGTTTAAGCCGATTTTGCCGGCTGCTGTAAATAACAAAAAAAGAAAGGATAAAAAATAATGGCAAAAATACTTCTCAGTATATATCCGGAATATACAAAGGCAATCTTTTCCGGAATGAAAACAGAAGAGTTTCGCAGAAAGGTTGTAAACGAGCTGCTGGAAGGCGGAAGCCATACTTTATATTTCTACGAGACAAAGAAGAACGGGGGAGCCGGAAAGGTTGTGGGTCAGGCAGATGTAAAAGAAGTGTTTGTGACACTGTATGCCGAATATCTGCCCTCAGGTTTACCGCAGCTTGACGGCCTTTCAGTTGAAAAAATGCAGCAGATGTATATCACCTGGTGCAGGCAGAAAGAAAAGCCATCTGTCGGGTGGTGGTATAATGACAGCGATTTTACGGCTTACCGTAAGCTTATCGGATGGACTGGAGACCCGAAGCATTATTACAACTACGTGCTGAAGCTTGAAAATGTTCAGAAATACGATACTCCGCTTGATGTTTCCTGTTTTACATATGAAGATGGCAAAACGATTACCCGCCCGCCGCAGAATATGTGCAAGTGTCTGCCTGCCTGATTTCGCCGCGGCAAAAATCCGAAGCGATAAACATATACAAAGAAAAGAGGTAAAAATAATGGAAACAAAATACAAAATCAACATTCATGTTTTGGAGGCCTGCAACTTCCGTTGCCGGCAGTGTTTTTCTAAATTTGGAACGAAAAAACTGCTACCGGTGGAAGGCTGGAAGAAAATCATAGACAATTGCATTGCCGGGGCAAATGTGACTGAATTTAACATCGCCGGTGGCGAGCCGATGCTGTATCCGGGGCTGGTGGAACTGACGAAATATATACGAGACAAAGGCGTGAAAGTTTCGCTCATCACGAATGGCTCTCTGATGAATGAAGAATGGATTAAGAATTACGCCTGGATGTATGAGACAATCGGATTTTCTGTAGACAGTATTAACGATGAAACAAACAGAAAGATTGGAAGATGTAACAAAAATGGGAAGCCGATAGCTGCCGGTAAGATTGTGGAGCTCTGCGAGCTAATTCGGAAGTATGCGCCGGGATGCCGGATTAAGATTAACACTGTCGTTTCAGCGTTGAACAAAGACGAAGTGATGTCTGATTTTATTGACGAAATCGCCGCTGACCGGTGGAAAATACTGAGGATGAAGCCGTTTCAGTATAACAGCTTCTCAAACCTGGATATTCAGGTTTCGAATGAAGAATTCGAGGAGTTTGTAGAGAGAAATAGAGACAGAAAAGGAAAAGAAGATGGAGTGACAGCAGAGGCAGGAATGGAAACAACAAGACGGGAGATTGTCGTAGAGCCGGATATGAAGGCCTCATATGTGTTAATTGATTCCAATGGATATTTGCTGGATAATGCGGTGGATGAGATGACGCCGGTTGTAGTATGTGATTGTTTGATGGAGGACTTCGCAGAGGGGCTGCGGAGACTGACACTGGATAAGGAAAAGTATGAGGCGAGATATAACTGAACAGCAATTTTTCTACATGGCATTTTTTCTACATATTACTTTTGTAAATAAAAATTTCAAATAAAGAAGGGAAAAATACTATGAAAAACAACAAAAACCTCAATCCACTCAATGACCCGGAAGTTGCAGAAATGCTTACAATGTCTCCAGACGACCAGCTGTGGAGCTTTTTGGATGATTGCGTTCCATATGACGGAAAAGATGCCGTTCTTGTAATGATGGGCGATTTTGATGTTGACAACAAAAATGAAGACGGCAATATTACTATTAACGGCGTGCCGTACTGTGCAATGATAACAGACATGATTTTCGAAAAAAGCGAAGAAGAACTGTTATCAATGCCTTTGACAAAACAGTACGAAAAATACTTCGCAATCCAGAAAGAGTGCTACAGACCGTATTTTACCGAATGCTGCATTCTTGATGATTACAATGACCTGACGGAAGAACAGCATGATTTCCTGGATGAACTCGAGACAGGAAGTATTTTGGCCGTGTCATTAAAGAATCCAGAAAATGCTGTTTCCGTAAGAGTTTCAATTTCTTTCGTAGGATGCGGACGCGATATCTGTAAAGAAGGATGGCTAATTTTGTTGTATGTATAAAATACAACAGAGACCGAAAGGAGAAAAAAATATGAGTAAATTAAACACAGAAGAATTATTGGGAAAGAATGTGGTTATTTCTGAAGGAGTGCATCCCAACTGAAAGAACAAATGCAATTTTTGTAATGCTGAGTGACATCAGCCCAGATTTTGTTAACAATAATGGAGATATTGTTGTTCCGGGAACCCCGGCATGCGAGACGCTGGAGATGCTGAAAAGAGAATATGCCTGATATTTGCACCACGTTTTTTGCGTGGTGTTTTTTTTGCGGCGAAAAATCCTGCATATTGGATATGTAAAAACAAAAAGAAAGGAACAAAAAAAATGACAGATATGGACAAAATGACAATGAGAGACTACGCAAAGAGGTGCGGGGTAACTTACGAATGCGTAAGAAGGACAGTAAATAAAGAGTTAAAAAATAACCCTGTGTTTGAAAAATATGTACATAAACTGGGCAGAACTACATACCTTGATAGTCGCGCAGTAGAGTATCTTGATACGCGTGGCAGAGGGAACAAGGCTAATTACTCACAAAAAGTAAGTGAAGTAGAAGACTTAAAGAGTCAAGTCGAGGAATTAAAAAAGAAGGCCAATGAATTGGAAGCAAAATATAATTCCGAGAGAGAGAAGTGTGAACTTCTGCAAAACGAGCTGCATACTCAAGCCATGGGATTTATTGACAAACTTTATGATATTGCTATAAAAAATCGTGGAGTAGATGTTAAATGTTTGAATAAAACAGACAAGACCAGTGACGACAATAATTTGGTTGAGGTCGCGTTGTAATTTTTTTCATACTGCAAATTTTAACCCGAGGTAAACGCTTCGGGTTTTTATTTTGCACAAGAATCACACATATTAAATATGTAAAACTAAAAAATACACACGAAGAAAGGAGCAAAAAATGCAGACAATATTAAACTTGAAAAAGGAGTTTATCGATTCCGGATGGTGGGATATCGATGAAAGAATCAGCTCTGACAGCTGGGGAAATGGAAAAATCGGGTACACAATCTGGATTCGGCGTCCTGACTGGCACGGAAAAGATGCCTTTTCACTGACAGGTAGAAGTGTTAAATTGCACGCAATGTGTGACGATGCCTTCGACGAAGTTAAGGTGATTGCGACTCTTGAAAGGCTGAAGAAACTGGCTGATACCGCATGGAAAGAATTTCCGGAAAGCATTCCTGTGCAAAATGCATTCGGCGAGCTTGTGGAAGAAGTGATGATTAAGCCGTTTGCGGAAGGAAAAGATGTGTAAGGAGGGGCAAGTATGGCCTGGAAAGCTGAATGTAATCGCCGAAAATGGTACTGCATCCTTGGATGGGATGCGGTTTCCTGGTTCTCGGAATACAACTACAACGAATGGCGTCGGTCATTAACCCCGGCACAGATTCGGAAACTGGAAGAATACGAAAAGAAACAAAAAGAGAAAAGCGAAAAAGACTTGGAAAATGCTTTTGCTGCAATTCTAACAATGTATACAGCCACAGCTGGAAGCATATGGGAACGAAGACCAGATATCTGGTAAAGAAAGGAGCAAGATATGAGTACTTTTGAAACAATTTATGTAATCGGTCACACAATCGGAAGCTTCTTGTTGCTGATGATTCCGTTTTTTGTTGTTAAAGACTATATTATGCCATTTGTCAAAAGAGTATACCAGTATATTATAGATGACTACGAAGAGTTTAAACAATGGCAGGCTACAAAACGTCAGAAAGGAGAAGATAAAAATGAGTAAAAAAGATATCTTATCAACTCCAAAACACGGATGGTGCAGTTTCCATCTTGCAGACGAAGAGAAGGAGTTCAATGCAGCGTTAAGTTATCTTACAGATGTGATGTATGATACCTTAAAGATGTGCCTGACTTATCTCCAGACCGGCGCCGCTGCCGTAATGTATGACAGAGAAGGCGAAGGAACATTTCTTTTTGTAATTTCAGACTACGATGTCTATATTCTGGATGAAAACCTGTCTGGCGGCATGGTACATTTTGAAAACCTGCGGGCAGACGACATTTGCGAAAACACCCTTGGCTGCTATTATGCTGATACTATCGGCTGGCTAAACTTTGCAAACATGAATGAGCAGAGCGAAAAAGAATACGAAAAATACGAGAAAGGAGAGGCTGCTGAAGTTCATGGGATGGTTAAGGAAATCAGAAAACTTCTGAACGAGAGGACCGGGAGGAAGAGCAGGTGGACTGAAATCCGGTGCGATTTCTTTGATGAGGAAGAAAAGTACTGGCTCGTGGATGCCTGGAAGACAGGAGATGACAACGAAGAAGGCGAGGTAATCGCAAAGATTTCTGAAACCGGAGAGGTTGTTTATCTTGACATGGAAGCCGAAGATGACGAATATGCGAAAGAAGTAATTGATGAAAAACTGAAAGAAGTCAAAACAGACTGTTAATTCTCTGAGAGAAAGCGCAAAAGCGTTTTCTCTCTTTTTTCTTTTTAGATAGATTCGGCATGCTATATCTGAAAGATATAAAAGAACAAGAAAGGAGAAATGGGGATAGACTAACATTCCTGCAAAAGAAAATGAAAAAATTAAAAAGAAAAAATTACCAAGACAACGACTTTATCAAGTGGCTAAAGCAAAAGTACAACGACAAAGATTCTGGATTGTTTACGCATCTATATTGCCAAATATTGCTGAAGATTTATTTGTGTGGCGTAAATACCTTGGTTCTTATCTATTGTGCAAGATTAGTGAGAAGGAAGCGAGCGCTGATTAAACAAATTAAAAAATCGCCTCAAAAATATACAGAAATACTATTAAAGGCGGATACGCAGCTACCGGATGAAGAAATGGAGCGATTTTTGCATGAAGCAGAAGAATCACGAAAAAACGCAGAATTGGAGAAAAAAGAAATAAAAAACAAAAAAAGTACATGTATAATTGTTCGTGATGCTATATTTGAAATTTGCAATAAGATATTTTTGTTCACAGGTATATATCTTCTTGCTTGCAAAATCTTCAACCGTGATTTAACTAACATTGAAATTATCCTAGCTAAATGCTCATATGCTGAGTTCGCGTTTTTGGTCTTGTTGTACCCCATGTGTATTGAAAAAAAATCAAAAGAAAAGGGTACATATACTACAAACCTGACCGTTGGGACGATAGCTCTGTTTTTGGAGCTTGGATTAATATTGTTTTCTTTGCACTGAAAAAGGGGATTTCTCCCCTTTTTCTTTTTTCTTAAAAATCCAGCATATTATCCACGTAATAAATTGTAAAACAAGAAAGGAGATTCAAAAATGGAAGTAAAAACAAAAAAGGCATTTGAATCTGGAAAGTTATATGGAGTTTACAGATGCGGAAAACGCGAAAAGTTGCTGCGTAAAATACCACAGATAGAGAAGCTGGATATGCCTGATGCTACAGGAATTATTATCTCTGGTATCATGAACTTTGGGAATGATTCGGATACTATCAGGGCAATGGCGAAAGACGCTATTGGCTGTGATGCAGAGGACATTAAAATTCCGTATGATGAATCTAAGTTTGCACGCCAGCGTTTTATCAACGAAATCATTATCGGTAAACTCACTGGCTCCATAAGATTCAGCGTGCAGTCATTAATCGATACTTTCTATGATTTCCTGGATATGCCAACGGATGCCACAAAGCAAATGCAGGCAAAAGATGACATCAGGGACATCAACAGATATATCAATTGTGAACAGCGGAAGCCAATTTTGATTGGTCAGCCGGTTGTAACAATTGATGATACTGATTTTATCTGTCAGACAGACTGTATGTTCGCTGGATATCAGACGGTAAAAGTGAATAAGCATAGAGAAGGCCGAAGGTGGGTTTACGACGAAATGTGTGTATATGCTATTGAAGCCGTAAGAATATTTTCAGGAAAGCCAAATGTAAAAGAATCATCAAAAATACTTGATACTGGTACAAACACTCGTCTTGAGTTTTATATTATGTTGAAAGCTATGCAGGAATGGGCGAGCAAAAATAAACCAGGCGAAAATGTGTTACTTCGGGCAAGTTATTATTTTCTTCAAAAAGAAAGGGAAAATGATAATAATTATAAGGATGATTTCTTCGGAAAAGGCGGAAATGTTGTAACGCTGCAAGCTTTCTCAAATGATATGTCTGAAATAGATAAATCCTTCATCCCACAGATTAAAGAGTTTGTTGCCGGGCAATCTGTTTCAGCAGAAAAATGCCAGAACTGCAAATCTCGTGTCTTGTGTGAATATCATGATGCGGCTGTTCCATTGACAGAGGAAGAGAGACCGAAACCGACAAGTCTACCCATCCTTAGCAAGGACCAGACAAAGGCGGCAACTACGTTAAGTGGAAACATTCGAGTGATTGCTACGGCAGGAAGTGGTAAAACAACTGCAATGGCATATCGAATTATGAATCTGATTAAATCAGGTGTTGAACCTTCAAAAATCGGATGCTTTACATTTACAAACGCTGGCGCTGGAGAGATGAAAGACAGGATTAAAGGATTTTGTGATATCGCAGGCCTTGATGTTGATATTGAGCAGATGGTGATTTCCACAATCCATTCATTTGGGGATTCTTTGTTGAAGGATTACTATTATCTGCTTGGATACACAAAACCGCCTGTGCTTATCAACGAAATCCAAAAGACGAAGATTGTCGAGAAGATTTTGTCTGAAAATGACCCTATTGATGAATTGATTGACAGGTACAAGAATTTCTATCTGGACATGTTCAAAGCAAAAGGAATCCTTGAGTTGATGAAGGGATATTTTTCCGCTATTCAGGAAGGCATGTCTCAGGATGATTTAAAAGAATCATCGGGATTACAGCCAAAAACGGTAGACGCTATCTATAGTATGTATATGCAGTATGACAAGTATAAAAAAGAAGCGTGCCTGATTGAACACAGCGACCAGGAACTCGGAGTCTTGAAATTGTTGCGTGTACATCCAGAACTTTTTGATGAAGTCGGAATTGAGCATATCTCTGTTGATGAATATCAGGACACATCAAACGTTCAGTTTGAAATCATCAATGCGATGAGGAAAGCGAGCTGCGTAAAGTCATTATTTATTGTTGGCGATGATGACCAGAGCATTTATGGATTTCGTGATGCGAATGTAGAACTGATTAAGAACTTCTTTGATATGATTGGCGAAACGCACGGAACTGATGTGCGACTCATGGAAAACAGACGCTCCACAGGGAATATTGTTGATTTTGCTGCAACGCTTATTTCATTTAATGAAGATAGGATTGACAAAAAACCGAAATCAACAAATGAACTGGGAATCCCGGTAAACGTCGAAGCGTTTGACATGAAAGAAACGGAGCAGGAATACATTATTGAGTCAGTAGAAGAGCTGATAAAGAATGGTAGAAAAGAAAATGAAATCGCAATCCTTGCTCCGACTAACATGGAATTACTCACTTATGCTGACATGCTGCAGAAAAAAGGGATTAAGACAGTAAGTATTAATCCAGAGCCAATCCTTGAAAATCCTCGTGTTCTTGGAGCAATTGGACTTGTACGGTTTATGCTTTACGGGAGTGAATTCGGTGGCACTGCGTATATCAATGCAAAAACTAATGGTGCAGCCATCTCAAAAACAAATGAAGAAATCAGGGATGATATCTTAGCTTTACAGGAAGTGGCTTCTGGAATAAAAAATGTAACAAGTTTATTCGAAAAATTCAAGGAACTTGATACAGATGAAAATGACGAAATATATCAGAGTTTTCTGGACGATATCAATACAGCAATGGGGGAGGCTGTGAAAATGGAAAATCTTCCAGCGGTATGTGAATACGTCATTGACTTCGAACGATTCGGACAGAAACAGACGGCCAGAAAAGAAAAAGCCTATGACGGAGTTGTTCTGTCAACAATGCACTCTTCAAAAGGAAAAGAGTGGCCAGTCGTTTTCTGTTCCGTAACAAAACTGCAAAACAGAGATATGGCATGTGACGCCATCCCTGAAAAAAACAGACTTCTTTTTGTAGCCTGCACAAGAGCAAAAAAAGAGCTCTATATTTCAGGCGTAAAAAATGTGTCTGGATGGGGAACGCAAGGCGACGAAAACTTATTTTTAGCAGAGTGTCTTGAGGTAAAGAAAACGTTTGATGACTCGCGGCTGAAAAATGCTGTATAAAAGATTTTCCATTTAAATTTAAATTAAATTTGTGCTAAACCTCGGATTTTCCGAGGTTTTTTTGTGTTAAAATACATAAAACAGAAAAATTTGTCGTAAAATAGCATTAGATGCGAAAGGCTATTGTTGAATGACAACGTAGCGATTTGGTATAATAATAAGAAAAATGATTGGAAAAATATGGTAAAAGCGTATGGATAAAGATTTGTATAATTTTACAACTGAATTGATAGATGCGTTGAATAATACAGAAGACCTGTATGGATTTCTATTTACCGTACAGACAATCAATGCAGCAGGGACAAGTATTGAAACGCTTGAAGTGAGAAGTGAAGATGGCAGTATATGTCAGGCATTTCATCTGCAGTTCTTGCGTCAAATAAAGGAGAAATACAAAATGACGATAAGAGATGTCGTTTATTATATAGTTGATGAGATGGGCCTGAGGTAATATTTTCAGATAAAGCTGTTTTATATTGTTTTCCATTTTTCATGTTAAGTTTGTTGCAAAACAAATTTGTGAAATGGAGGATAAAAGAATGGATAAAACAGACGATTTTCAACTTGGTCAGATGTATAAAATGGAACCGGAAGAACCAGAGGTAAAAGAAGATATTGACCATTGGCTTGATGAAGAGGACATCGGAAATAATTTTATGCTTCGCCAGCAGTATATGAACCAAAACCGCCAGGATGAATTAGACCACGGATTTGGTGGGAAAGATGACGATGGGTTCAGGGGGCTCGATAGTTCCGATGGATTCGATGGACCATATACATCAGGTTTTGATTTTGATGATTTTGATATGGAAAGGTAAGAAAACAGCCTGTAAGGAGAACCCACCTGACAGGCTGTTATATTTTGGACTTATCTAGTTTGCAAAATTATTTTGCATATTACATATACGAGAATAGCATATGATATATTTACAAAAAAAAGGAGGCATTTATGACCAAACAGAAACTAACAGCAATGGCTATGGCCGCATTGACAGCATTAACGCCTGCCGCAACTACGAATGCGGCTATCGCTCCGTCAGATACAGATGTCATCGTATCTGAAAATGACGACACTTCAAAAGAAGCGACCGACGAGGTAGCAATTGATAAAATCATTGCTATAGAGAATTCCGTGAAGTTGACAGATAAAATCGCAGCAGAAAATAGAAACAAAAATATTATGCTTAGCCCAACAAGCTTAAATTTTGCTCTTGGTATGATTGCAGAAGGCGCAAAAGGGGAGACAAAAGAAGCTTTAAAAGAATATCTTGGAACAGATGATTTTGCTGCTTATGCGAAGCAATATATGGAAAATATCAAGAAATATAATTCGGATGAAGAAAATTACGGATATAAATCAAAATTAAAAATCGCTGATGCGGTATGGGCGGATGACGGCCTTAAGCTGCAGGATGCTTTCAAAAAGAGCGTGAGTAGCAATTTCTCGGCAAAAGTAGAAAACCTAGATTTTTCTAATACAGATAAGACATGCAAGAGAATCAACAAATGGTGTGATAAAAATACAGAAGGATTGATTCCAAAAATCATAACACCAGATACTATCAGTAAAGATACGGAGTTGTGCCTGACAAATTCTCTATATTTTGAATCAGGGTGGAGTGGAGACCCATGGACATTATCCAATAAAAAAGAGAAATTTGGAGATAAAGAAAAAACAAAATATATGACCTGCGCGGGCGACCGATATTATGAAAATGATAAAGCGACCGCATTCGGACGGAACTACGCAAATGGTTTAAGCTTTATCGGCATTTTGCCAAATGAAGAGGGTGATTTTACACTTGAAGGCTTGGACATTGAGAGTCTGCTGAAATCTGAACCAGAATACGACGAAGTGGATTGTAAGATGCCAAAACTTAATTTCGAAACTTCGGCAACTTTAAATGATATGCTTTCAGACCTTGGTCTGGAAAATATCTTTTCAAATGATGCTGATTTTTCCGGTATCGCAGATAAAAACACAAAAGTCAGTGCAGTACTTCAGAAAACAAAACTGGAGCTGGATGAAAATGGTACAAAAGCAGCAGCTGTTACGGCGGCAGTTATGGAGTGTATGTCGGCAATGGCTCCGGACCCAGTGGTAAAAAGCGTGGAATTAACAAGGCCATTTGCATTTTTGATTTTTGACGAAATGAATAACGAAATATTGTTCATGGGAAAAGTGGTGACAGTTAAATAAGAAAGTTAATAAGGACCGGATAATCCATATTCGGTCTTTTTTTTGTGTAAATTAACTTCGCACGCGGGTTTGAATCCCCGTTCGTGCGCTACACTCAGCCTTGCGGCTTTGCTTCTCAGCCTCTGCGAGACTTGGTCATGACTCCGGCAAATCCGGGGAGTTATCAAGGAATTTAAAAAAAGCAAATCCTGAAGGTTTATTTACATCCGCCATTATTCGAAAAAAAAGCCCTGGAAGAGCGCCAGTAACGGTCACTCTTTCGGGGCTTTTAATCATAAGACTAAAGTCTAAATGTTTTTTTATTTCCTCCTGCGTTGTTAATCGCATTAAGAAGATAAGCAGTAGCAGAAGTCATCTCGGCATGCTTGACTTGCGGCAGAATCTTATTCATTGCTGACATTGTCATTAAGTTAAGTTTCAGGAACTCAACGAGTCTGTCCTCATCTTTCTGAGCAATATATCTCTTGGTGATACTTGTTGCAGCACGGCGGAGGTAAGTGCGAATTTCAGGATTCTGGTTGTATCCGTAAACCTTAACGGCTATGTTCTGCTTAGCCTCAAGATGCCGGGAACATTCACCCGGTCTGTTGATAAAGTTTTTGTCTTCTACAACCTCTGCAAGGGTCTTGTAGCCAAGGCTACGCTGAAGGTCGTCTTTCTTGTTAACTTCAAGATACATTGGGAAGAACAGTTTATTGCTCCCATCGGTCACTTCAACGATATCAAACAAATCATTAGGACGTGCTCCATCGTCTGTTTTTAAGACTGCATGAAGAAAATTGACTGGGATGATACCAGGAACTTCAATATTCTTTGCACCATTTAATGCAGCATCGCAAAGTCTTCTTACTGATTTTGGAAGCACAATCTCTGAGAGATTACAGTTCCGAAAAGCATTGGGTCCAATGCTCTCAAGTCCTTCGTTAAATATCAGATTGGAAAGATTCCAACAATTCGCAAACGCACTTTCGCCAATCAATTTGACATTAGACGGAATCTCTACCTTTGTCAGAGCATCGCACGCAAAAAACGTCATACCACCGAAACCAGCCCCGATATTTTTGATACCTGAGCCAAAATCAATATTCGTAAGCTTTCTGTTGCCAGAAAAGGCACGATATCCAATGCTTTTGAGGGTATTGGGTAATTTCAGGCTTGTAATTTCTGTATCAGAACATGAACAGTCACCAATATACTTAACTCCTTCTGGAATAAGCATAGAGCCTGTTTTCTTTGATGGGCAGCAGATTAATGTATCCATATTACGGTCATATAAGATTCCATCATATTCGCTGCAAAAACGATTCTTATCTGACAGCTTAAATGCTTTTGTATCGATAGCATGTAAAACTGATGTCTCGAACTCGTCATTGTTAAAATCTAAGTACAAAACATCACAAGGGATATCGCATCCGCTATGTCCATCGAATAAACTTCCACTATTCTGCACAATAGCACCAATAGAATGTTTTGAATGGATTGTGATTTTGTCAAACCGGCAATTTTCCGTGATATCGACACCCGAAATCATTACATTCTCAGGAATATCAATTTCTTTTGCTGATGTATCAATATCAACAATCATCCCATTGATATATTTAACCCCATTTACGAATGAGCCACCAAGCTGAAATGCGGAATTGGCAAAGCTTTTTTTGCTAAGGCATGTTATATCGTCGGTATTGATGACATTTGTGCTCATACAGCCTGCAAAGGCATAATCCTCGATACTGCATACACCTTTTAGGTCAATTTCCTCGCCAGCTTTTTTGCAGAAAGTATTCAGTAGCTTATAACCTATGCCGCTTCCGGTAGAATGTAGCAGGCAACCATTGCGTCCAACAATCACTCTCCTGCTATAGTATGCCGGAGGGCCTTGCACTATTACATTTGTAACATTTGGAAACATATAATTAGAGATTTCAATGTCATATGCGTGCCCATTCAAGATAAGAACTCTCACGTCCGGAAACTGCTTGTTTATATTTTTTAACTTTACATTAAAATTGCTGTACCGTGATAGGCTATCAATATCAAGTGTGACACTGCCAACGCCTGGCTGAACATCAATATCAACAATATTAAATATCCCGTAGTTTGATGTCGGAGAGTTGATTGTTAAAGTCACTCCATCTTTACTTTGCTTTTTACTCATTTTTGTTATTCCTTTCTTTTTTAATTTTTCTTTACTTATTTAATATGCGTGATTTTGGTTGTAACAGAATACGATAAATAAAAGCGGAAGATAAGAAATGTTTTTGTCTATCTACTTTTCCAGCATATTAATTTTGTAAAATAAATATATACACAAAGAAAGGAACAAAAAGCGTATGGCTTATTCAATCAATGGAAAGTTAAAAGTTGCAGTCTCCAGCCGCGCATTATTTCAGCTGGAGAAAGAAGACGAAATTTTTCTAAAGAAAGGCAAAGAGGCCTATGAGAGGTATCAGGTGAAACACGAAAAAGACGTCTTGCAGCCGGGAGCAGCATTTCCTGTTGTTAAAGCTCTCCTGGAACTTGGAGAAGATGACGTTGAAGTCATTGTAGTGTCAAGAAATACTGCTGACACAAGCCTTCGTGTTTTCAACTCAATCCAGGCACATGGACTCAATATCTGCCGCGGATTCTTTACAGGTGGAGAGAGTATTATCAATTATCTGAAATCTCTTGATATTGACCTGTACCTTACGGCAAATGATGATTCTGCGAGGGCTGCGATTGACAATGGTATTCCAGCCGCAACAATGATTACATCTGCTGCGAAGTATATGACTGAAACGACAGAGCTTCGTGTCGCATTTGATGGTGATGCAGTTCTGTTCGGTGATGAATCAGAAGCAGTCTTCAAATCAGAAGGCCTTGAAGCATTCGGAAAAAGTGAAAGCGAAAAAGCAAACATTCCGATGAAAGAAGGTCCGATGGCAAAATTTCTTCGTGCATTGTCTAAAATTCAGACAAAGCAGGAAAAAGAAGGGAAAGAGAACGAAACAAAAATCGTTACTGCCCTTGTTACTGCCAGAAGCGCACCGGCTCATGCGAGAACCATTAAGACACTGAGAGCATGGGGAATCAAGGTAAATCAGGCGTTCTTCCTCGGAGGACTTGATAAAACTTATGTTTTAAAAGAGTTTAAGCCACAGATTTTCTTTGATGACCAGCACGTACATACTGACCGCGCTTCACTTGTAGTGCCGGCAGGTACAGTCCCTTATAAATCAGATTCCGTTTTGGCCCAGCCAAAGGAAGAGGAAAAGAAAGGAGAAAAAGAATGCTGACGAAGTGGATTATCGCAATCGGGAATACTGAAGCTGACGGCGTCAGAATGCTTTATGCGATTGGAAGTGTTGACCAGATTAAGCGGGCTCTTGTAGAGCTCGCCCTGGAAGACAAAGACAATGACGAGAAAAGCTTTGATTACGGTACTGAGGACATTTCAGATGTTGATGAAACTGTTGATAACAAAACAAATAATGTAACAGCGCTGAATGCATATAATGTATTTTCTGATTATCATATTGACTATACGGCGCAGCGCCTTGATTTTATACAGATGCGTGAAGTCTGAGAAAGGAGATAATCAAATGTTAAAACAGGAATTTTCCGACAGGACAGGATTTTATCCTTCCGCTGACATGTATGCGATTATCGAGAATAAATATCTCGAAATGGATGTAGGCAAAGATAGATTCTGCAAAATGTACAAAAACAATGATGAAGGCCTTGCCGAATATATCCAGTCAGCAGCTGATAAGGAAACTGTAACAATGCTTGATGAAATGACAAAGAAAGTAAAAGAGGAGAAGGAAGCTTTACAGTGCAGAATCAGGATACTTGAGAGTGGTATGAAAGATTTACAGTTCTTGTATGATAAAGAGCTGGAGTGGAAGCCTTATGAAAATCAAAAGCTGTACATTCAGGAAGAATACGACAAGCTTGCAGGCGATGTCCATGAAATGGATGTCAATGTCGCAAAAAAGTTTATTGCCGATTCCTTTGGCTTTAACCCTGACAGGATTCTAATTTTGAATGAATATCCAAAGCAGGAAATCAATCGTCACGGTAAGATAAGAAACGTAAAAGGCGAATTCTATGAGAGAAAGCCCTTGTACGAATCTACTGATTACAATTACATTCTATTTTCATGCGCTGGTATTGATTACGAGTGTGTGGACGGGGAATTATATATACTGACAGATTGAAATATGGCGGCCGGATTTTTTCCGGCCGCCTTTTTTTGCGCTAAATATTTTTTTCAAAAAGTGCTCCACCTTTTAAAAATTTCTGCATATTAAATATATACAAAAAAAATCTTACAGAAGGAGGTAAAAATCTATGGGAAGAGCAGGAGCCGGAGGTGGCGGTGGTGGACATTCTGGCGGCGGACATTCATCCGGACGGTCAAGCGGCGGCCATCATGTAAGCAGCGGCAGCAGTGGAAGGCGAGCAGGAGGCGGAAGTTTCTCCGGAAACAGCAGTTATCATGGTCATCATAATTATAATGAACCGTTTGGAGGGCTGCCGCCATACAGAGGATATGGCGGTGGAATGTTTCCACCACCAAGGCACGATACTGTAATTGTGAGTAGTAACCCGTTTAGCGAGGTTATGGCTTTCATTGTAACGATTATCATCGTTTTTGTGCTGGCATTTGGTACGAAGATAAGTAATAACAGTAGTATACCCAAAAGCACACAAAACAGGGAAAAAATAACGGCTAATATTGCGTATGATAATAATTGTATCGTTGATAATATCGGATGGTTCGATAACCTTTCTAAGACAGAAAAAGCCATTAAATACTTTTATGACAAAACCGGAATACAACCATATGTAGTATTAAACGCTTATGACAATACGCTGACGACAGATGCACAGAAAGAGCAGTATGCCAAGGACTGGTATTCCAAGCATATCAAAAATGAAGATACATTTTTATTCATGTATTTCGCAGAAAAGGATACCGATAATGATGTTGGATATATGGCATACGTTAACGGAAAACAGGTTTCCTCTGTGATGGATTCTGAAGCTATTGAGATTTTCTGGGCATATGTTGACAAATACTGGTATTCTGATATGTCAACTGATGACATGTTCACAACCATTTTTACAAAAACAGCTGACCGCATTATGACAAAATCAACAACGGCTGCCGATGTCGGCAATAATGCAATAAAAGTCATTGGCGTTATCGTTGTTTTTGCCGGTATTATCGTAGTGATGGTTATCAGAAGAAAACACAAAGCTGAAGAAGCAAAAGAAACTGAAAAAATATTAAACACACCGCTTAACGGGGATTCCGAAGCGGATGATTTACTCAAAAAATATAAAAAAGGAGACTGAAAAATATGGGAATTTTAACAAGATTTAAGGATATTATGAGCGCAAACGTGAACGCGCTGCTGGATAAGGCAGAAGACCCGGCCAAGATGATTGACCAGACGCTTCTGAACCTTAGAAAAGACCTGGCACAAGTAAAAAAAGAAACCGCAGCAGTGATGGCTGATGCAAAGAACGCAAGAAGAAAAGTAACAGAATGTGAGAATCAGATTACTAATTATAAAACTACAGCAGAAAAAGCGCTCCGCGCAGGAAATGAGGGTGATGCGAGAACTCTTCTGGAGGCAAAGAAAAGAGAAGAAGAAAAACTTGTTGCACTTCAGAAAACATGCGAAATGGCTGAAAAGAATGCTGACAATATGCAGGCAATGCATGACAAACTGGTAAGAGATATTGAGGCACTTGAAGCGAAGAAAGATGCGATTAAAGCAAAAGTAGCAACCGCCAAGGCCCAGAAGCACATGAATCAGGTACTTTCTGGCGGAGACAAGGCCGCGGCAAGCATTGATGCTTTTGAGCGATATGAGGCAAAGGCCGACAAGATGCTTGATGAGGCTGCGGCGATGACAGAGCTGAACAAGACAGCCGATGATAACACGGCAGATTCCCTGCTTGATAAGTATAAAAACGGCGGAAATGCCGATGTGGATGACGAGCTTGAGAAAATGAAGAAAGAACTGGGGCTGTAAGATTACGGCTGTTAAATTGAGATTCTGAAAATATGACGCCTGCCGATGGATATCGGCAGGCTGTTTTTGCATAAAATGACGAAAAGTATAAAAAGTATAAAGACTTTTTAAGTCTGAAAAAAATCCGCAAATATGATTTTATTTTTTCTTTTTTTGGCATATTACATACAAACAAAAAAAAGAGAGGAGACCTTACACTAATGGAAAAACTATATATCGCGTTTCCATCCGCGAATAAGAACACAGTACTTAATATTGTGGTTTTTATGCCGCACGATAAAGAAAATCTTAGAGGAATGATTCAGATTTGTCATGGTATGACTGAACACATCGACAGATACGACGACTTTGCTGAATATTTCACTGAAAGGGGATATGCTGTTTTTGGTAACGATATCATCAGCCACGGTAGAAGTAACGTAAATAAGTCATGGAGCTTGTATTTAGATGATTGGTTTGACACCGTCCGCGATGCTATAAATGTCAGAAATCATATCACAAAGATATATCCTGACTTACCAGTGTATATCGTTGGTTTTTCACTTGGCTCTTTCATAGTCAGGTCAATGCCTGATTTAAGTGCTTACAACAAAGAGATTCTGGTCGGAACGGGGTATCAGCCTGCGGCAATGCTGCATGTAATGAGAGGGTTGATTGCAGTTAAATTCAATAAGCAGATGAGTAAATCATCAGATGAGATACGTAAAATGGCGTTTGACAGCTATAATAAACATTTCAAGGGCTACCCGAACAATTATTGGTTATTGTCAGATGACGCTGCAAGAAACGAATACGAAACAGACAGGCTTGTGCATACATGCATGACACCGAAGTTTTTTTATGAATTTTTGCGTGGTATGGAATACACTTCAAAAAATCTTAAAAATCCAAATAATACGATACCAACACTGTTCATGTATGGAAAAAATGACCCTGTTGGTGATTTTGGAAAGGGAGTAACAAAAGTATTTAAAGCATATCATAAAAATAACAGTTCAACAGAAATCAAGTGTGTTGAAGGAACCCACGATATCTTGCACAATAATGAAAGCAGCAAAGCGGTGTTTAAAGAAATCGAGAGGTATCTGGACGCCTGACTGACTAATGTTTTTCAAAAAATTGGTGAAAAGATGCGACGTTAATATATATTATTACGCCACATCTTTTTTTTCTGCATATTTTGTATGTAACACAAAAAAGGAGGACGATATTAACCAGTCAACAAACTGCTGGCAGCGAATTACGAAGAAGTGACTACCTGAATTTTTAGAGCATTTCGGCCTTGTCTTTTGCAAAGATTGCATACGAAATGGAAAAATTAAAGATATAAACCATAAGAGGAGGGCTTATGATGACTGATTGCATACACTGCGATATTGCCGGAAGGTATTCAAATCCAGACACAAAAATAAGCAATACATATGATGCCTTGTGGGTAGGAATATCTGCAAAAATCAGAGAAGAACCGCTTTCCGAGACTACGAACACAGGAAAACTTGTTAAACAGATTGAAGCCGCATGCGGCAAGCCGGGATATAAGACCAATCTGGTCAAATGCCCGCCGGTTGATAAGAATGGAAAGTTAAGATATCCAAACCAGGCAGAAATTGACTGCTGCTTTAAGAATCTGCTTGCAGAAATCGCAGAAGTCAAGCCGAAGGTCGTGATTCTGCTTGGAGAGAAAGTATGCTCTGCGGTAGAGAAAAAGCTAGATATTAAGCTAAAACGCTGGCGCGGATTTGAATATTTTGCGACAGAACATAACAGCATATGGTATCTGCCAGTACAGCATCCGTCTTACATATACGTATACAAAAGAAAAGAAGCAGAAAAATACGTTGGAAAAGTAGCTGAGGCGATTGGGAAGACTGTTGATGAAGTGAGATGAAGAGAATACTTAAGGCCGGCAAGTTTTTGTCGGCTTTTTTTGTGGCTGTAATGGCTTATGGAGGATTCGGCATATTAAGTATGCAAAAAAAACGAAGAAGGAAAGGTCATAGACGAAGAAGGAGAAGATGAAAAAAAGAACTGGGGCTGTAAGATTGCGGCTGTTGGAGTCAAACAGAAAGTTGCAGCATGACAGGAGGAGGTGAAAAATATGTTGGCAGCATTTTGCCTGATAGTATTATTCATTTTTTGCGGTTTGTTTCTTGGCCTTATTGAGGTAGCATGCGAAAAAAATGCAGAAAAGAAAGTAAGGCTTATTGGCAAAAGAAGGTTTGGAAAAATGGTTCACGAGGAAGCAAAAAAAAGAATAAAAAATATCTGAAATTAACTGCCGGCAAATTTTTTGCTGGCAGCTTTTTCGTTTGTGCTGATTAAAAAAAATTCAGCATATTAGATACGTAAGGCCGAAAAAAATCGCAAAAAAAATTGGAAACAAAAGAAAGTGAACATATTAAGTACAAGTGAGGGCTTGACTGTTTTCAATGGCTCGGCCTACAGACAGATAGAAAAACAGGAGGACAAAAAATGGGAATTTTTATGGACAGCATTGATTTTAACGAATGCTTAAAAAGGAAAAAAGAATTGGAAAAAGAAGCTGAAACTACTACACCGGAAGAGGTGAAGGAAGAAAAGGTGGAAGGAAAAACAGAGAAGAAATAGGCGAAATCTATTCATCGATGGACGAGGAAACCGCGGCAAGGCTTGCCGTCAGGGGAGGAATGCTGCAAGCGGTCCGACCATGAACAATTCAAGTTGTCCGTCGGACATAATGGTTGCAAAAATATACGGGAAGTCGAAAACCCCGTCCACGCTCTGCACTCAGCCTTACGGCTTCGCTTGTCAGCCTCTGCGAGGCTTGGTTACGAGCCGGAACGACGAGTTATCAAAAAAGGAGACTACTGATGGGTATTAATAAAAAATCAATGATAGCAGATTGGGATAAGATAAAAAAAATACGAGACGCGATAAAAGATGAAGAAGTTGAAATTGATGATACCACAGATTATGAACTGCTTGAAGAAATTAAAAAAGGCAGCTGTACTTATACTATTAGAGGAGGAGTACAATCTCTCAAGAAGTTAGAGAAGAATAAAGAAGATATATGAAAAATAGCCTTATGTTAACGTCAAAAGAAGCAATATTAGAAATCAAAAGTATAGCTAAGTTCTTACAAGACAAATATGCGAATGATGGATTTAATGAAGTTCGCATTAAAATGCGTAAAGATGTATTAATGATTGATAGTGTAACGTTGTCACCAATAACATCAAAACCTTATATGTATATAGGCATTAAGGATATCTTTAAACCAAATTTAATGCAAAAGCCATCAAGTAAACTGATTGATGATACTGACTTCATAAAATCACTTGTTGCATTATTCCATGAAAGTAGACATTTAGATTCATATTTGTATTTTTGTAAAGATTTTCGTGATAATGTTCAAGATGATTACTATCTTCTAATAAGCCATATGGCTATTGAGAATAATAGAATGTATTATGAAAGCAATTATTCAAATATGGCCTGCGAAATTGATGCGGAGCAATATGCGATTAATTCGACATATCAATATCTAAAAAATCAATTTCCGAATTGTGACTATGAATCTTTAATTGTAAATTATGTTAATGAAATGATACAACAAGGAGATTATAAAATAGATTTCTCAAACAATAAAAAATACTCTTCTTTTGAACAAATAATTGCCACTTTCGATGAAAAGTTTGAGCGGTCTAAAAACACGCAAAGAATTGTTAATATCGCATCGCCAGACAAAACTATTTGTTTACTTAGTAATAGCGAATGGCAAGATGTTAAAAATAGTATTACTAGTTTAATGGCTAAAGAAGATTATCCAAACTGTGGGGTTAAAATGGATGAAATAATGGCAAGCCTTACATCTTATCAATATCCTAAATATTCAAAGCTATTACCATATGAATGGCAAGAAAAATTGAGTTCACAGGCAGTTTTTGGATTGGAAGAATTTCCTTTAGAAGACTGGCAATTAGATTATTACTATTACCGTGATGATGAAAGAGGATAACGAAAGATATAATCAATTTCAATGTGGAGCCGAGCCGACAAAGCCGACATGTTATTTTTGTGCATATTAACAAAAAGCATAAAGAAGTATAAAGAAAATTTACAATACGAAAACAACAAAAGAATAACGAATTGTAGTTGCTTAAAAATATGTACCTGCCGGGTTTTACGGAAGGATTTTTTTATGTAACAAAATCGCTCAAAATTCTGCATACTATAATACACACATACAATATATACGCAAAAAAAATGGAGTGAGAAATGATGTTAAAAGAAACAATGATTGTATCCGTAATTGTTTTTGGAATACTGACTATTTCATGGTTCTATTTTTCGTGGAAGATAGAAAAAGAAGCAAAAGAGAAGAAAGAAAATGAAGACAAGAAAAAAGATTCGCAAAGAAATGAGAAAAAATGATTTTCTGGCATATTGTTAAAAGCAAAAAAAAATAAGGAGTAAGGCAAATGACAAAGAAAGATAATTTTTACGGAGCAGACAGTATCACAGTTCTTGAAGGCCTTGAGGCTGTAAGAGAACGACCTGGTATGTACATCGGCAGCACTTCAAGACGAGGACTGAATCATATGATTTATGAAATCGTTGATAACTCTGTTGATGAGCATATGGCAGGATTCTGCAGTGAGATTTGGGTGACATTGGAAAAAGACGGTTCTGTGACCGTGAGAGATAATGGACGAGGAATCCCTGTTGGAATGCATGAAAAAGGTGTTTCTGCGGAGCGTCTGGTATTGTCTACCCTGCACGCTGGCGGTAAATTTGATAACAAATCATACAAAACCAGCGGTGGTCTGCATGGTGTCGGTTCTTCTGTCGTGAATGCGTTGTCAAAACGCCTCACGATTGATATTGAACGTGATGGAGGTCTGTTTCATGACTCTTACGAAAAAGGGCATCCGACAACAGAACTGATTGACGGCCTGCTTCCGATGATTAAGAAATCAAAAGGACACGGAACCACAATCAATTTCCTGCCGGATGATGAGATTTTTGATACAGTGAAGTTTGGAGCAGAAGAGGTAAAGAACAGGCTGCATCAGACAGCTTACTTAAACCCAAAGCTGATAATCCACTACGAAGACAAGAGAAAGAAAGAAGTAGAGTCAATTACTTTCCACGAAGAAGAGGGCATCATCGGCCTTGTAAAGTCTATGGTGAAAGACTCTGAAACAGTACAGGAAACACCGGTTTCTGTCTCCGGAAAGAGTGACGGGATTGAAGTTGAGTGTGCTTTTCAGTACACAACAGAATTTCACGAAAATGTAACCGGATTCTGCAACAGTATCTATACAACAGAGGGCGGTACTCATCTGACAGGCTTTAAGACAGCCCTGACAACGCTTATCAATACATATGCAAGGGAGCTTGGTATCCTTAAAGAAAAGGACGCGAATTTCACCGGTACAGACGTGAGAAATGGTCTCGTGGCTGTTGTTTCCGTAAGACATCCGGACCCGAGATTTGAAGGCCAGACAAAGACAAAGCTGGATAACCCGGATGCTGCAAAAGCAGTTTCATCCGTTATCTCAGAGCAGCTGCAGATGTATTTTGACCGTCATCTGGAAGAACTGAAAGCCGTTATCGGCTGTGCTGAAAAGTCTGCAAAAATCAGAAAAGCAGAAGAAAAAACAAAAACAAATATGCTGACAAAGCCAAAGTATTCTTTTGACAGCAATGGAAAACTGGCAAACTGTAACTGTAAAGACCCGGAAAAATGCGAAATCTTTATCGTTGAGGGTGATTCTGCAGGTGGTTCAGCTAAGACAGCAAGAAACCGTGAATTTCAGGCAATCTTTCCAATCAGGGGTAAGATTCTGAACGTGGAAAAAGCAAGCATCAATAAAATCCTGGCAAATGCCGAGATTAAAACAATGGTTTATGCTTTTGCCTGCGGGTTCTCTGAAGGGTATGGAAATGACTTTGACATCTCCAAATTGAGATATAATAAAATCATCATCGCAGCCGATGCGGATGTGGATGGGGCACATATCGCTACACTGCTCCTGACTTTGTTTTACAGATTTATGCCTGAACTGATTTATGAAGGCCACGTATATATCGCGATGCCGCCGTTATATAAAGCGATTCCGAACGGAAAGAACGGAAGAGAAGAATATCTGTATGACGACAAGGCACTTGAAAAATATAGAAAAACACATAAAGACTTTAAACTGCAGCGTTATAAAGGTCTCGGAGAAATGGATGCGGAACAGCTGTGGGAGACTACTATGAACCCGGCAACAAGGATGCTGAAGCAGGTTGAAATTGAAGACGCGCAGGCGGCGTCTGATTTGACCGCGCTGCTGATGGGGAATGAGGTACAGCCGAGAAAAGAGTATATTTACAGTAACGCGACGGAAGCGAATTTGGATGTGTAAACAGTAAAGAGGGAGTATGCCAAATGACAAAAAAGCAAATCATTTTTGCCAGGCTTATCACTCTTCTGATTATTTTTGTAGACGTCTTTTCTTTTGCATCAAATATAAGAGAGGATTACAAAAAATATACAGGTAGTGAAGCTCTGACAGCAGAAGTTACAGGTATCGAAAGCATCAAAAGTGAAAAGATAAATGTTAAATATAAGTATAGTTTTGACGGACAAAAATATGAGGAAAGTGTCATGCAACCTATTAGGGATATTAAGTTAGGCGACATGAAGGAAATAAGAATTTGTAAAAGTGACCCTAAAAAGATAATTCAGATTGAGATTGACAGGGTGATAATAACGGATATTGCTATTGGTTTGGGCCTTTTCGCTTTCATTTTTATGGCCTATGTGTTGTTAATATGATATATGGCTAAGTACTATAAAGAAATTGAGATAGAAAAATGTACAAAAGAAAACAAATAGCAAAAAGTCAGCCAACGTGAGGACGAGCCGGGCCGGCAGATACTATTTTCTGTAAATAGGATAGGAGGTTTTTGAAAATTAAGTCGTCGCATTCTTGTGACTTTATTCATGAGTTAGGCGGCTTTTTTTAAATACATAAAAATATCGTTTACGACATTTTATTTCTCTACATTTCGGTGTATAGAAATTTTTTATTTATATTATTTTTTTTCGCAAAAAATCGTCCCGTTTCTAATTTTTTCGGCATATTAAATGTATAAGAAATTTACAGAAAGGAGGTACG
>OLRG01000747.1_pt1 | contig 29415 bp, 33 predicted proteins | sample 1672331 | NCBI WGS metagenome assembly OLRG01 (sample SAMEA3136672, study PRJEB25190) | human gut metagenome
TCCAAGAGAAGACTGCCGTTTCCTGGAGCGGTATACCAGAAGCTTTAATTATCCGGCAGAAAGCAGGATAAAAACGGAGGAGGATCTTCCGAAGATCTTTTCCCAGTATGACCGTCTCGCAGCAGAGATGGTAAAGCGGATCGAACTTTGTTCTTCGGTGATGCAAAGAGCCTCCGGCGGAAGCTTTGCAAACTGCAGAATAAGCTGCAGGTAGTGGAAGATTTCGTATTTTTCGCGGGAGGACAGGGCTTCGGTCTTGATGGACTGCCAGGAAAGCTGGCTGTGGATCTGGCTGTCTATCTGGTCGCAGATGGTCAGCAGAGAGTCACGGTAGCCTCCTTCCGGTATCGCCAGATGATTGGAAAGATCGTGGCGCAGGCTGCGGATGCTCCCGTGGAGCATGGAAACGTTCTGATAGTAGTCCAGGAGCATGGTGCTTTCCATGGTTTGCAGTCTCTGGAGCTGTTTCCGGTGGAATGTCGCACGCGCCAGCAGGATGGTGATCAGCAGGGTACTGACCGAAACCTGCGCTTCCAGGTCGGCCAATACGGCCTTTGGAAGAAACATCGACCCCAATGCAAAGAGCAGCGCTGACACAATGTTGATCCCCATACACAGCAGGAAGAATTTGTCCCAAGCCCAAACGTGTTTCACAAGATAGCATATATTTTGCATTAAGGTGTATTTGGGTTTTTCTGCACGTTTCATGCTTAAGCACCTCCTTACACCGACATATTAACAGATCAGAAGTAAAAATGATGCGCTCCTGCGTGAATGGTCATCGTAGGAGCGCAAGTGGTTAAATTGGCAGTAGAATCTCCGTTGCAAACACGCCTTCCTCACTTTGACGGTTGACGGAGCCGCCATACTTTGCGGCAACCCGGTCAATTCGCACAAGGCCAAATCCATGGCCGTCCTGAGACTTTGTGCTCAAATAGCTCTGTCCTTTTCTCCGAAGTGCCGAGGCTGAATTGGTGACAGAAATGTAGAACTGCCCCTTGTGACTGCCCATGTAGACTCGAATAAAGCGCTTTTGTGAATCAGCCAATCTCATACACGCTTCAATGGCGTTGTCCATGAGATTACCGAGAATCACACAGATGTCTATGGATTCCACAGATAGTGTGGGCGGTACCGTGGCTTTCACGTTCACAGCAATTTCTTGACTGGCAGCAAGGTTCAGCTTGCTGTTCAGAATGGCATCTACCATCACATTTCCGGTTTTGATCACGGTATCTACCGAAGCCAGATCCTCTCCTAATAGCTGAAGATAATGATCCAGCTCCTCATATCTCCCCGCATCCAAATGTGCTTTCATCACTTGAATGTGATTTCTATAATCATGCCGCCATCCACGAACCTGACGGTACATCTGCTCCACTTCTTCAACGTGGCGATTCAAAAGATCGTTCTGATAGCCAGAAATGCGCCGGTCAACCTGGCGGATTAGCCACTGTCGCACCAGCAAAACGAGGATCCCCAAGAGCAGAGCGCCACCAAGCAGATATACATATTTCATTTCTCTGCCTCCCTACGGTAATACGCAAAGAATGCCTGATTCACATCCGCAGCCAAACGCCGTGACATGGGAACCACCACACCAGAATCCAGAAAGATATCTGTCTTTTTAATCTGATGGATTCTTGCAAGATTGACCAGAAAGGAACGGTGGCAGCGACAAAAGGTATTCCCCAGCGCCTGTTCCAGCTCCCGGATTGTCATATGGAGGAGATAGTCCTTCCCGCCGTCCCCGTGAATGGTCACAGTATGGGACAATACCTCAACGTACAGGATCTCGTCAAAATAGAGCTTCTGCGTTACGCCGTCCGAAGTACACAAGAGGAATTTCCGCTGATGTTGTAATTGTTCCAAAGCGCGGTTCAGAACGCGCTCGAGGGCTTGTTCCGAGACAGGTTTCAGTAGATAGTGCAGTGCGGCAACGTCATACCCCTCTGCCATATAGTCAGAATATCCGGTAATAAAGACAAGTAGGGTATCATCATGAAGCTGGCGCAGCCTTTTGGCAAGCGCCATTCCGTTCTGTCCGGGCATTTCCACATCCAGCAACAGAAGCTCCGGACGGTAGCCCTCCTCGTATGCACTCCAAAACCGTTCTGCGCTGAGAAATGCGGATATTTGCAGCGAGTGGCCGCCAAGCTGCTCCCACTTTTGAATTAGCTGGATTAAATAATCACGTTCGGCAGCCACGTCTTCACAGATTGCTACGTTGATGTTCATTGGGGATTCCTCCGATGTTCAAGTACACAAATTATACCATATGGTAAAGTGATTTGTATAGGTTTGGTGCTGAAAGGAAACAGTGCCACCAATATAACATCCGCAATGTAGCATTGTTTTTGAGCGTAATTTCCCCAAATCGTGTGGAAGAATGTGTGGGCATTTCTGCGCACAGCTGTATATAAAGAATAACTACTTGAAAGTTCTTCTCAAAATCAAAGGAGGTGTGCAGATAGAAGCCTCGTTTAGTGCCCTGACCCATATTCTGACCCAGTACCGGAAAAACGTCGGTGCACCAGTTGGACAAAATGGGCTGAACTTTGCTAGAGTATGCGAATATACCGTCCAATCCGCGCCATTACAAGCCATCCACGGAATTTCCGAAGAGACGCTCTCATAACCCGAAGGCCGTCGGTTCAAATCCGGCCCCCGCAACCAAATCGCCGCTGATTTCGCAAGAAATCAGCGGTTTTTCCTTGTTTTCCGAACTTTTTGCGATGCTTTCTTCTGGGGCAGTTCCGGCTGACCCATACCGTGACCCATACGTCGATAGGAGGGGTTGGACGTATTGTAGCTATACCCCAAGGCCTTTTTCAGTTCCCCCCACCAGCCGCAGTCTTGTTGTCCGCGCCATTCTGGAAGTCCAGAGTGTGATAATGATGGTTTTACACATCGGCTATTTGTTCTTTACATGTTATTGCTATGATTAAATCGCATAGCCAATGCAGAAAAAATGAATTTTACAAGACTTTTGCGGTGTGCTAAACTTCCATTAGATAATACAGGGAAATCAAAATTCTAACAGAAAGCCCTGTACAATCTATTGAATTTCAACTGAGGAGGAACTGAAATGAAAAAGTTGTACAAACCGATTGCTTTGCTGCTTTGCCTTGCGATGGTCTTTGCGCTTGTGGCATGCGGAAACAGATCTTCTACGGCGGAGCCTAATGTTGATGTTGTGACATCTGATTCAGCACCCGTTGCAGAAGGTGGCGAGAACTCCTCGCCCGCTGATGCCCCGGAGTCCGCAGCACCGGCCGTACCTGACGGGCCCACAACGCTGGTTTATGGCGCTGATGCTGAAATGGCTGGAATCGATCCGTTTGATACCCAGAACCAGGGAGGTCAGTCCATCAATGAAGCTATCTACGAACATCTTATTGAGCCTCGGGATGACGGCACATATGTAATGCGGCTTGCTTCTGGCTATGAGTGGCAGGACGACAACACTCTGGTTTTCACTCTCCGGGAGGGCATTAAGTTCCAGGATGGCGCAGACTTTACCGCTGAAGACGCCTTGTGTTCAATCCGGTGCATGTCCGAAGTTGCAGGACAGGCTTCTCGTTTCACAGTAATTGATTTGGAGAATAGCTATTGTGACGGTGACTACACTCTGGTTATTAAAACGGCCAAGTACTATGCCCCCCTTATTGATAACATTGCTCGTGTTCCCATGGCTGACTATGACTGGGTTCAAGCTAATCCTGACCGTACCCAGATTGCAAACGGCACTGGCCCCTATATGCTGAAGGAATGGAATATGGGCAATGATCTTGTGCTCGAAAAGAATCCTACTTACTGGGATGTCGAGAACATTCCTTACTATGACACCATCGATGTCCGGTTCTTCACCGACGGCACCACAGCTTTCCTTGAGTTCGAGTCTGGAAATCTTGATGTCTGTTATGTTCAAAACTCTGAAGATGTTCAGCTTATGAATGAAGGCGGTATTCCCGACACTTATCTGGCAAGTCAGAATATTAACGCGGTTACCGCTCTAAATATGTCCCAGTTAATTGAAGACTCCCCCTACAAGGACGAGAACCTCAGACTGGCAATAGCCCACGCAATTGACTGGCAAACAATGATTTCCAGTGTCTGCGGAGAGACTGTCGTCCCCGCAACGTCAATTCTTCCCAGTGCAGATGCAAATCATGTTGACATCGGCTTCTATGAATACAACCCCGAGAAGGCTAAGGAATATGCTGAGAAATACAAAGCCGAAAACAAGCTGGATACAATAGACCTGCCGATTCTCGTTGCGGAAAAGGATTACAACGTTTCTCTCTGCGTTGCGATGCAGGCTTACCTGGCAGAGGTAGGAATCAACCTTCAGGTTGAAAGCGGCCAGCTGTTTGACATCTTCCCCCGGATGATGAGCGGCGAGGTCTATATCACCATCAACCAGCTGACCGGCGGCGGTTCCAGCCATAACACGTTTATGTCCATGGAGCCCGGCTGCAACAACCTGGTGGCAGAGTACACGGATCCCGAAATCTGCGATCTCATCGTCAAGGCAACGGAAACCAAGGACGAAGGGGAGCGGGCTGAAATCTACAAGCAGATTCAGCAGCTGAACTTCGACGGCGCATGGGCCATTCCCATGTATGAAGGCCTGCACTTCTTTGCGGCGAAGAACACCGTCCAGGGCATTCACACCTATCCCTCGGACTATCCGCTGCAGCTGCGCGATCTCTATGCGGTGGGCTGATCCTTACCCCCGGATCGTCTGCTTCATAGTTTCCTAGGCACGGGCCGGATTTCCGGCGTGCCAATTCTCCGGGCAGACCGTGGGGCTCTCCTGGGTCTGCCCGTCCCCATTTCTACTTCATCTCCAGCAACGAGGGAGGAGATATACGCAAATGATAAAGTACATCATACGCCGCATTCTGATGCTGATCCCGGTGATTCTGGGCGTTATCATTGTGGTGTTTACCATCAACTATTTTAATACCAGCAGTCCGGCCATTACCATTCTGGGCGCATCGGCAACCCCCGAAACCATTGCCCAGGTGGAGGCAGAGCTGGGGCTGGACCGGCCGTATCTGGTACAGCTGGGCAGCTATCTTTGGAATATCATTTCCAAATTCGATTTTGGTACCAGCTACATCTATAAGACCTCCTGCATGAGCATGATTCTGGCGCGTTTGCCGGTTACGATGTTCATTGGCGTGATGGGCGTGCTGCTCAGCGTAATCATCGGAATTCCGTTGGGCATCCTGGCGGCATGGAAGCAGAACTCGCCTCTGGACTACAGCGCGACCTTCTGCTCCACCATTCTGTCTGCTCTGCCGAACTTCTGGGTGGCGCTGATGCTGGTGCTGTTCTTTTCCGTGAAATTGAAGCTGCTGCCGGTGTCCGGCGTGAGCAGCTGGAAGGGATATATTTTGCCCATTGTGGCGGGAGCGCTGCCGTCTCTTGCGATGTTTACCCGAATGACCAGAAGCTCTGTACTGGAGGTCATTCGGCAGGATTACGTTCGCACGGCCCGGGCAAAGGGCCTGGCAGAGCGGAAGGTGATTTCCCACCATGTGATCCGCAACGGCCTGATTCCCGTGGCAACGGTGGTGGGCATGATTACGGCGCTATGTATGACGGGCTCCATGATCTCCGAGCGCATTTTCAATATTCCCGGCCTGGGCCTGCTGCTCTATAATGCCATCGTGCAGAACGATTATATTATGGTGCAGAGCGGCGCCATTGTAACGGCTGTGATTATCTGCGTCATGAATCTGGTGACGGATATTGCCTATGCGTTTATTGACCCGAGAATTAAGAGCCAGTATACTGCCAGCAGCAAAAAAAGAGAGAAAAAGCAGAGAGCCACGGCGGGAAGTGAGGCTGCAGTATGAAGAAAAATACAATGCGAACACGTTCAAAGGGTGCGAAAAAACGAAGCAAATTCGGTGAGATCGTACATCGTTTGCGTAAAAGCACGCCTGCAATGATTGCACTGAGCTTTATTCTGCTGCTGATTTTATGCTCTGTGTTTGCACCGTTGATTGCACCGTATGACTACGCAAAGCAGGATCTGGTGAACCGGTTTCAGATGCCCAATGGAGCGTATTTGCTGGGTACCGATGAGTTCGGACGGGATATTCTGTCCCGGCTGATTTACGGCGGGCGAATTTCGCTGCTGGTATCCATGATGGCCGTTGCCATTAGCGTGGTATTTGCGCTGGTGCTGGGCGCAACGGCGGGATACTTTGGCGGCATTTATGACACAGTGATTATGCGGGTGCTGGACGTCTTTATGGCGATACCGGGTACGCTGCTTACCATTGTGGTGGCGGTGGCGCTGGGTACATCTCTGCTGGACACGGCCATAGCCATTGCTGTGGGCAGTGTTCCGGCATTGGCCAGGCAGCTGCGCGCATCGACGCTGCTGATCCGGGACGAGGAGTATATCGAGGCGGCAAAGTCTTTTGGGGCCAGCAATTTCAGAATCATTCGAAAGCATGTGCTGCCCAATACGCTGGCACCGGTGATTGTGCAGGTGTCGCTGCGGCTGGGCGAATCCATCACGGCCATTGCGGGTATGAGCTTTATTGGGTTGGGCATTCAGCCGCCTACACCGGAATGGGGCAATATGCTCTCTGCCGGGCAGCAATATATCCGAAGCTTCTGGCCGCTGATTACCTTCCCGGGAATTCTGATCGGCCTATCAATGCTGGCTTTCAATCTCTTTGGCGATGGACTGCGCGATGCAATGGATCCACGTCTGAAGCGCTGAGGTGAGACGATGAACAATGCGGAAAACATTATTGAAGTGAAAGAGCTGGAGGTTGCCTATCTCACCGAGGCAGGTGACATCCATGCAGTGAATAACGTGAGCTTTGCCATCCCCCGGGGAACCACCTTTGGCCTGGTGGGGGAGACGGGCGCAGGAAAAACCACAACGGCGCTGAGCATGCTCCGGCTGATTCAAGAGCCCGGAGAGATTCAGAACGGCGAAATCCTGTTTAAGGGCGGTAATCTCTTTGACGTATCGGAAAAGGAAATGCAGCTGATTCGAGGCGCAGAGATCTCTATGATTTTTCAGGACCCCATGACAGCGCTGAATCCCGTCCACACCATCGGCGCACAGATTGCAGAGGTCATTCGCCTTCACCAGGATTGCAGCAAAGGCGAGGCCCTGGAGCGGGCGGCACAGATGCTGGAGAAGGTGGGCATCCCGGCAGACCGGGTGGGGGATTATCCCCATCAGTTATCCGGCGGCATGAAGCAACGGGTGGTGATTGCCATTGCGCTGGCCTGCAATCCAGAGCTTCTGATTGCCGACGAGCCCACCACAGCGCTGGATGTAACGGTCCAGGCCCAGGTCCTTGAAATGATCAATGGCCTGAAAGAGGAATACAATACGGCGATGCTGCTGATTACCCACGACCTGGGCATCGTGGCGGAAACCTGCGATACTGTGGGCATTATGTACGCCGGAGAAATTGTAGAGATGGGAAGTCTGGAGCAGATATTTGACCAGACGACACATCCCTACACCAAGGGCCTGTTTGCGTCCATTCCCAAGCTGGACGAGGATGTAGCGCGGCTTTCGCCCGTTGCAGGGCTGATGCCGGACCCGGCGAATCTGCCGGAGGGGTGCAAATTCCATCCACGATGTCCCTACGCATCGGAAGTGTGCAAGCAGCAGTCGCCGGAGCTGAGAGACTTGGGCGAGGGCCATCTGGTTCGCTGCCATTTGGCGCAGGCATAGAAAGGAGGCAACCCCATGGGGGAATTACTCGAAGTTCGACATCTCAAAAAGTATTTCAAAACACCCAGAGGCAGCCTCCACGCAGTGGATGACATATCCTTTACCCTTGGAGCCAAGAAAACCCTGGGCGTGGTGGGAGAATCCGGCTGCGGAAAGTCTACCCTGGGGCGGACGGTGCTGGGCCTGCTGCCTGCTACCTCCGGCGAGGTGTATTTAAACGGCAAGAACATTGCCCAGGCGAAGCGGGGCGAGAAGAAGAACATCCGCAGAAACATGCAGATGATTTTTCAGGACCCCATGTCGTCCCTGGACCCGAGAATGTGCGTGCGGGATCTGATTGCAGAGCCGCTGGAAATTTACCATGCCTATCGCTCGAAAAAGGAGCTGTATACAAAGGTTTCGGAATTGATGGATACGGTTGGTCTGGCTGAGCGGTTTGAGCAGTCCTATCCCCACGAGCTGGATGGCGGCCGCCGACAGAGAATTGGTGTGGCCCGGGCGCTGGCGCTGAATCCGCAGTTTATTGTGTGTGACGAGCCGGTTTCAGCCCTGGACGTTTCCATTCAGGCGCAGATTCTGAACCTATTACAGGACTTGCAGGAGCAAAACGGGCTGTCTTATTTGTTTATTACCCACGATCTTTCCGTGGTAAAGCATATTTCGGATGAGATCATGGTGATGTATTTGGGCTGTGTTGCGGAACAATGCGCCTCCAAGGAACTGTTCCGCCAGCCGTTGCATCCCTATACCAAGGGACTGCTGTCGGCCATTCCGGTGGCGTCCATTCATGTAAAAAAGCAGCGGATTTTGATGCAGGGGGAGCTCAGCTCACCCATTGACCCCAAGCCGGGCTGTCGATTTGCACCCCGCTGCCCCTATGCGACCGACAAGTGCCGCAGCGAAGATCCGGCCCTCCGGGAGGTTTTGCCGGAACACTATGCGGCGTGTCATCATATCGAGGATATCAATCATCTGACGTAAGTCATACCGGTACTATGCGTGCTGAAAGTGATGGGAAAGGAGAGTGCGTATGATATTTACACAGATCAATTATTTCCTCGAGCTGAGCCGCACACTGAACTATACCCATGCGGCAGCCAATATGTTCGTTACTCAGTCTACGCTGAGCCGGAGCATTGCTGCACTGGAAAATGAGATCGGTGTACAGCTGTTCGAGCGGGATTATCACACAGTGAAGCCGACAAAAGCAGGGGAAGTTATGTTCGCCGAGATGGCGAACAATATGGATCGGATCAACCGGACCCTTGAAAAAGTCCAGGCAATCGCAAACCGACCGGATGAAAAGATTCGTGTGGGTATCCTGGAAGGCCAGGAGGTCGATGTAACCTTCTTATTTGCCATCAAGGATTTGGCAGAGCAGCATCCCAATCTGGCAATTTCGATTCAGAAGTCCGATTACTATGACCTGCTCTCCGAACTGAAGGCCGGTAAACTGGATGTCGTCTGTATCGTCCTGGAACCGGACATGGAAAAAGATGAGGAGTTAAACTATCATCTGATTATGCCTCTGCAACAGTATTTTGTTGCACTCAAAGATGATCCATTCTGGAATCAGAAGTTATGCGCTGAAACGGTGGCACAGAAAACACTGATAATGCCATCCAAGTACTATCCCGGAAATCAAAAAATCATCGACGTTTTGAAACGATATACGGAGTCTCTTTCTGTAATCCATGCCGAAGATATGGAAACACACCGCGTATTTCTGGAAACCGGTATGGGTGCGACCATTGCCAACTCCAGCAGCGTTATCTATGGTTCAGCCAAAGACGATCGGTTGAGAGCTGCGCCGCTGGAGGGGACCGACCTGGTTTCAAAGCTTGATCTGGTGATGCTCTGGAAAAAGAATGCCGCGACTGGATTCTTGGAAACATTTATCGAACAGGTGAAGGTGGCTCAAAAAAAATTAAAAGAAAATCCATATTCTAGAAAGAAATAACAGGAGGATTAATATGGACAGGATAATTAACACTGATGTCCTCGTTGTTGGCGGTGGCCAGGCTGGCTTCTTTGCGGCGTTGAAAGGCCAGGAGCACGGCGCAAAGGTCACAATGGTCGACAAGGGCTATGCCGGCAAGTCCGGCCAGTCCCAGAACATCACCTGTATGATCTGCTTTGATCCCAAGAAGAACGATCTTGAAAAATGGTGCGAGGAGTCCGTCTCTGTTGACGAGTACCTTGAGAACCGCGATTGGGTCCGCACGGTATACCTGGAGAGCAAGGATCGCTGGAATGACTTTGACCGCTGGGGTCTGAAGGTCTGGCGATGGGGCAAGGACGGCAAGTCCTATCTGGCGCCTATTAATGATTGCGACGATGAACACTGCCCTGGCGAACCCCCTGCCGGCACCGATCCCATTGTCAACTACCTGATCGACAACCGCTGCCACTGGAAACTGCGTAAGGTCTTTGAGAAGGCTGGCGGCACCATTGTGGACCGTGTCATGATCACCGACCTGATTAAGAAAGACGGAAAAATCGCAGGCGCAATCGGCTTCTCGCCTGATAACGATGATACTTATATTTTCAAGGCGAAGGCAGTCGTCCTGGCAGCCGGTAACGGCGGAATGAAGAACCCCGGCATCCGAACCAACACGACCACCGGCGACGCACAGGCTATGGCATATCGTCTGGGCTGTCCTGTTACCGGTAAGGAATGGACTGACCAACATGGCGCACGTGCTGACTTTCCCGGCTACCCCTGGACCGGCAATGATCGCAACCCCTACTTCAACCGCGATGAGCTGAAGGATGCCAAGGAACATCTTCCCATCTTTAACATCCTTGGCGAACAGCTGGACGGCGTTCGTCCTGAATACACATCTCCCCGCCCCAGCTTCGATGCATCCCGTATGGCATATGAAGCGGATCAGGGCCGTGCACCTGTCTTTTACAGAGTTTGCAACCACCCCGATACTGCACCCATCAACCACAACCCCTCCGACACGCCCCGTACCGAACTGGATGAAGAAATGTCCAAGAAGGGCCTGGTACGCATGACCATGGGTCGTGCGCTTGGTCAGTCCTACCATCTCTCTGACGGTGTCTGGTCCGATGGCTTGAAGTGTGAAACTGCAGTTCCCGGCCTGTATGCCGCAGGTGACTGCCTCGGCGCACGTCCTGGCTACACGATGGCTGGCTTTGCCGCTGCCTTCTGTGCAGTATCTGGCGCTCGTGCCGGAATCAACGCTGCTGATTATGCTATGGCATCCGATGAAATCGTTCTGGACGATGCGCAGATAGCAAAGATGAAGGAAGATATGTGGGCTCCTCTGACCCGGGTTGGCGGCTTCAGCCCCCGCTGGGTCAATCAGGTAATTATGAACACTGTATCTCCTTACTGGGTCCTGCTGCTCAAGAGCGAGGACCGTATGCAGACCGCTCTGAATACCATAGTATTCCTGAGAGACAGAATTCTCCCCAAGTTGAAGGCTTACGACAACCATGAACTTCGTCTCTGCCATGAGATGCGCAACGTCATCCTCCATATGGAACTGAAACTGCGTGTCTCCATGTTCCGTAAGGAAAGCCGCTGGTACCACGTCCGTGAGGACTATCCGCTCCGCGATGACGAGAACTGGCTGTGCTGGATCAAGGTTGTTCCCACCGAAGACGGTGGCATGGAAATGGTCAAGGTCCCGATTCCTGAGGCGTGGCGGCCTGACAAAAACCTGACTTATGTGGAGCGTTATCCTTACGCCTTCCCGAACGAGCCTGAGAATGTTTACGACCTGAAGTGATTGGGAGGTTACTATAATGGCAATCGAAAGAATTGATTATGAAAAGTGTGTGGGTTGCGGAACCTGTGTCAACACCTGTAGCTGCGATGTGATTCGTATGGACGAGTCCACCGGAAAGCCCGTTATCAAATATAAGGATGAGTGCTGCATTTGCCTGTATTGCATGGAGGACTGCCCCACAAAGGCAATCTACGTTGCACCTGAAAAGTACTATAAACAGCTCGCCGCTTGGGAATAGTCTATTGGGAACAAATACAAACACCCTATATCGGCAAAGCAAAATATGAAGCGCACCCGTCGCTTGCATAGTAAACACCAAAACAGGGGGTATCTGAATGCTGATTGGCGAAGTTATGGAATTGACACCGAATGTAAGTGCAGCGCACAATATGGCGACTCGCCTTGCTGATAAGGTGAGGAATCTCTGGCTGGAGAACACAAATGCAGGCTATAACCAATGGGAGGAAAACTTCTACGAAGACTCTGAGGGAATCGCATTTCTGCGGAGGGAGTCTTTCCCTGACCTGGTTGGCATTGATTATATCTTTAGATGGTGGGGACATGCAGATCCTGACGGTCTGGCAGGTGATTTGCAGGTCCTGTGGAAATGCAGCAGAAGTGATGAAATGCAAATCTACAAGACAACCATACGTTTCGCTGAACGTGATTTCAACAAGCCTCAAATTATCTCCGAGAGCAGTAAGCGTGAAGAAATGCGCGCCGATTTTCGCAAAGCCTTTGATTTATGGCAGAAGCTCTATCAGCAAAACGTAGAGTAATTGCGCATAGGGTGTGTATTCCATCAAAAAAGGTTCTATAATAAATGTTGGGGTCAGGTGATGAACCTGACCCCAATGTCATAAAAAGAAGGTTGAGCATAGCGAAAAAACCCTTTATCATAAAAGTACCACCAATCACGAGAAAGGATGAATCGCTATGCTCAACAAAGATTATACAGCAAAACTTCTGAATCTGGAAGATGTAATTATCACAGATGTCAAAAATCTTTCTAATGAGGTTCACATTTCACTCCAGCTGCCCCGGAAGGCACACGTCTGTCCTGCCTGTGGTGCCGTCACAGACCGCATTCACGACTATCGAATGCAGACAATCAAGGAGTCCCGCTGGCGAGAAACACCTTCTTGCACCTTCGGAAGCGCTGCTACCGCTGCGCTTGCGGCAAGCGCTTCTTTGAGGAAAATACCTTTCTGCCTCGCTATTACCGCATCACCAGCCGATTGGTATCCGAGATCATCCATGCTTTTGAGAAGATTGTCCCCGCCAAGGAGATCGGCTGCCGCTTCAACGTGTCCGGCGTGACTGCCATGCGCTATTTCAGATGTGTCAATCACAAGGTGAAGGAGCTGCCCGAGGTGCTCTCGTTGGATGAATTCAAGGGGAATTCCGGCGGAGAAAAGTACAATAGCATCGTAGCTGACCCTCAAAACCACAAGGTAATAGATATTCTTCCCAACCGGTACGAAAATGATTTAATCCGGTATTTCTCACAATTTGAGTCCAAAAACAATGTAAAATACTTTGTTTGTGATATGAATCCGCACTTTCGGCAGGTGGCTAAGGTTTGCTTCAAAAACGCTGAGATCGTTGCGGATCGATATCATGTGATTCGGCAAGTATATTGGGCTATGGAACGGGTTAGAAAGAACGAGCAGAAGAAATTATCTCCGAGATTCAGAAAATACTTCAAAAAATCTCGATTTCTTCTAATGAAACCGCTTCAAAAATTGGAGAATGAAGAAAGAAATCAGTTGGCGCTCATGTTTGAAATTGCGCCCAGACTTGCAGGTGCTTACCGCTTGAAAAATGAATTTCTTACTGTGATCCATTCGAAGTCCTCTTTGGTTGGAAAACAGAGGCTCGCAGAATGGCTGCTTGAAGCTGAGAATATGAACCTTCTCGAATTCCGTGATTGTATCAAGGCCTATCGCAACTGGTCTGATGAGATCCTCAATTCCATGGATGTCCCGTGGTCAAACGGCTTCATTGAAGGCTGCAATAACAAGACCAAGGTCTTAAAACGGGTCTGCTTCGGTATGCGGAACTTCCGTAATTTCAGAAACAGAATCTTATTCTCCCATGCATAAAAGTCGTGCCGAGAGTTTCCCCTCGACACGACTTGGTACTTATTCTTTTTTGCTACCCCAACTATTGACGTAGAACCAAAAACAATAGCCAGCAATGATATCGAAGGGAGTTGAATCGATGGATAAGAGAATTGTAACTGATGTGCTCGTTATTGGCGGCGGTCAGGCCGGATTCTTTGCCGCGATGAAGGCGCAGGATCAGAATGTAAAGGTTACCATGGTGGATAAAGGCTACGCCGGCAAGTCCGGGCAGTCTCAGAACATTACCTGCATGATTTATTTTGACCCAGCTAAGAACGATCTTGAAAAGTGGATGCAAGAAGGGCCGCTGGCCGATGAATATCTCGAGAACCGTGACTGGGTACGCACGGTATATCTTGAGAGTAAGGATCGCTGGGACGATATGGCCAAGTGGGGCATGAAGTCCTGGAGATACGATAAAAACGGAAATGCATATCTGGCACCGATCAATGGTTCCACCGACGAACATTGTCCCGGTGAACCCGAGGATGATCATATTACCAACTATCTCATACACAACCGCTACCACTGGAGACTCAGAAATCTCTTTATCAAGAACGGCGGCACAATCGTGGATCGTGTTATGATCACCGACCTCATTAAGCAGGATGGTCATATTGCCGGCGCGATTGGGTTCTCGCCGGATAATGATGATACTTATATTTTCAGTGCCAAGGCAATCGTTCTGGCTGCGGGCAATGGCGGCATGAAAACCTGCGGTATCCGTACGAACACGACCACCGGCGATGCACAGGCAATGGCCTATCGCATTGGCTGTGCGGTTACCGGCAAGGAGTGGGCCGATCAGCACGGTTCGCGCAGTGATTTTCCTGCATACCCCTGGACCGGGAATGACAGAAATCCCTACTATAATAAGAATGAAGAGACATGCACCAATTTGGCTGAACATTTGCCTCTTTACAATGTGGAGGGAAAGAAGATTGACAGCACCCGCCCCGGGCTCAAGGAGTTCCACCCATTGCCCTTCAATGCCATTGCCATGGCATATGAAGCCCACGAAGGACGCGGACCGTTGTTCTACAAGGTAGACGGAAATCCTGATACAAAACCCATAAACCATAATCCCAGTGATCAGCCCAGACATCCAGTGGATGAAGAGGCATCCAAAAAAGGCATGGTGCGTATGTCCATGGGACGTGCGCTGGGCCAGTCATATCATCTATCGGACGGGGTTTGGTCAGATGGAACAAACTGTGAAACATCAGTGCCTGGCCTGTACGCGGCAGGTGACTGCCTGGGCGCACGTTCAGGATATCCTATGGCTGGATTTGCGGCTGCTTTCTGTGCGGTTTCCGGTGCCCGAGCGGGTACCAATGCGGCTTGTTATGCAAAAAACACTGTTGCGACTGACTTGGATGCCACAAAAGTTGAGAGCCTGAAGAAGGCCATGTGGGCGCCGATGAAGCGAACAGGCGGATTTAGTCCCAAGTGGACACTGCAGGTTATTCAGGAAATCGTGACGCCCTACTGGGTACTGCTCTACAAGAAAGAGAGCCGTCTCCAGGCTGCGTTAGAGAATATTGAATTTATCCGCGACAATATTGTCCCCAAACTTGTTGCTTATGATAACCATGACCTGAGACTCTGTCATGAGATTAAGAGTATTGTCCTGCATATGGAAATGAAGCTCCGGGCGTCTATGTTCCGCAAAGAGAGCCGCTGGTACCATTATCGGGAAGATTATCCGCTTCGCGACGATGAAAACTGGCTCTGCTGGGTAAAAATTCAGGATAAGAATGGCGAGATGACATTTACAAAAGTGCCGATCCCGGAAGCATGGAGACCTGATCCGCAAAAGCCCTATGCAGAACGTTATCCGCAGGCATTTCCCAATGAGCCTGACGTGTTGCCGGACTGAAAGTGAGGAACTGCAATGGCGATTGAAAGAATTGATTATGAGAAGTGTGTTAGCTGTGGCACATGCGTTAACACCTGTAGCTGTGATGTAATCCGTATGAATGAGACTACTGGAAAGCCCTTTATCAAGTATAAGGAAGAATGCTGTATTTGCCTGTACTGCATGGAGGACTGCCCGGCAAATGCAATTTATGTGGCACCCGAAAAATACTATAAACAGCTCTCTGCGTGGGAGTGATATTTCGTTTTTTTTGTTGCCTGTATTTCGTCCAAGCAGTGACCTATCTGGGGATATCATGCCAGACAATATATCCAAAGGTACCCTTTTCCAATCAACACAATAAGAATGACTGGCGCACGAATTCCCCTGCGCCAGTCATTCTATATCACATAGCCAGCACATCCCCCATGGTATCCGCCGCCTGCCGCTGTGCCGCCGTGGTTACATGGGCGTAGGTGTCCAGTGTGAACCCTGCCGAGAAGTGGCCCAGCATCCCAGACACGGTTTTCACATCCACGCCGTTCTGGAGTGCCAGCGTGGCGAAGGTATGGCGAAGGTCGTGGAAACGAATCTCCGGCAGTCCGGCCCGATCCAGCACTCGGTGGAGCATATGGAGCACGCTGTCCGGGGCAATCGGCCCGCCGGTGGGGCCTGGAAATACATAGCTGCTGCTGGGCTGCTTCTCCCGCTGCTGCTTCAAAATGCCTACCGCATCCGTCCCCAGAGAGATGGTACGGTAGGCATTCTTGGTTTTCAGCGGAGCCTCCCGCACCTCGCCATTGATGCGCCCCACCTGACGGCGAACTCGGAGCGTCTGGTTGGCAAAATCAATGTCCTCCCACTTGAGGCCTAGCAGCTCGCCTCGTCGGAGGCCCGTTGCCAGCTCGATGTAATACATCTCAAATACACCGGAATGCTTTGCTTCCAACAGAAACGCTGCAAGCTGATCGGCGCTCAAGGTCTGCATTTCCCGGTGCTCCGTTTTCGGGAGAGCGCAGCCGTCCGTGGGATCATGGGAGATCAAATGCTGCTGGATGGCCAATTGCATGGCGGAGGAAATGACCTGATTGATGTTGCGGACGGTCTTGGGGCTAAGCCCCTTAGGCTGATTCTGGGACTCCAGCCGATCCACCCGCCCTTCCGTCAGTAGCTTTTGGTAGAGCCGTTGAAGATCCAGTGTGGTCAGCTTCGTCAGTGGGATATTCCCGATGCTTGGCTTAATATGGTTTTTGATATACCCCTCGTAGGTCTTGTGGGAGGATGGCCGCACCTTAATTTGAGCATAGTATTCGTACCAGACGTCCATCCACTGGCCGACTGTATATCGCTGGCCCTTTGCCACATCTAAGCCCTTCGTTTCCTCAATGGCTTTCTTCAATTTTTCCTTGACCTCGGCTTGGGTCTTGCCCAGCACATTTTTGTAGATGGCCTTTCCGGTGGCTGGATTATGTCCAGCGGTGTACCGACCTTCCCAGCGACCATCCTTGCGCTTACGGATGTTTCCCTCGCCGTTGGCTCTGCGTTTTGCCATGATGTTCACTCCTTTCACAGCTACAACATATACCACAGAAGTTATGGATTATCCAGCGAATTTGAAAGACAGCGTTCATGAATCCATTCCAGCAGCTCGTCCTTTGGAATTACGATCCGGCTGCCAATTTTCAGAGCCGGGAAGCCCGCTGACTGCACCAGTGCATAAGCTCCGGATCGGGAAATCCCCAATGCTGTAGCAAGCTGCGGAACGGATAGCATGATGGGGAGTTCATCGTAGGATGTATAGATTTTGCTCATAGCATTCTCCTTCCAGAATTGAAATTGCCCCACGTTTTCGCAACGTGGGGCGCTGTTGGTGGGTGGTATCACCCGTGGTGATGAAACGAAAAAGCCCACAAACGGCCAACGTGGGCCTCACGTGCGCTCTATGCGCCAGGACTGCCGCTGGCGTTCAGGAACTTCGATTTCCCGGATATTTTCCTGCATTGCGGCTGCCTGTGTTCGGATTTCTTCGCACATTTTAATCTGCTTCCGCACCTGCCGAAGCTCCCGGTTCAAGTCCGCCAGCTTGGTATAAAGCTCTGCTTGCTGCTGGGACAGAGCTTCACGGGATTCTCCGCATCCATCCAGCAGTTTCACAGCCTCCATATACCGCTGTGCTTCTTGTTCCATACCACTGTGACCCTGATCGTATAGTCGCTTGGCAGGAGCCAGCACTTGTTCATCCGTCAGTGCCTGGAATAGGGGCTGGCGCTTTTTCTTTTGCACATTGAGGATGGTGCGCTGCTTTGTGAGTGCTTTGATTTTAGCCTCCGCCTTTTCCACAAAGGCATCCATATCCGTTTCGGTAGCTATGCCATTCTCATTGAGGAATTGAAACTGCGCCCGGAGCTGCTCAAACCGCATGACCTCCTGGCGCATCTGCCCGGTAACCTTCGGCGGATACTGCCGCTTTTCGATTTTTCCGAGGATGTAGAGGTAGTGGTAGTAAAGTGCCAGAAAACCGGTATATTTCGGGTGCTTCTTGTAGGGCTTGTATGGTATGCGCCGAATCACGGTAAGCTGTTGCCCCAGAAAAATAGCATCCATGTTGCCGTTGATCGCTGACCGGATGCCGTCCTCAGAATACTGCTTATCCCTCCGTTCCGGGTACATGAAATGTGCCTGCCCACGGAGCTTGAAGCCCAAGCGGCTACCGTGCTTGATCTCATACCCCTTCCGCTCCATGAGTCGGAAGAAATCCCCGATGGAGTTGGCATCCTCAATGGATGCTTTTAGGTCAGCCTCCAGCATGGAGCGGTAGGTGGGCTGGCCTTTACTTTGACGCAGCCATTCAATGTAACTCATAGACTTCTGCCCGTCACCTTGGATGATGACGGAGAGGCCGTGCTCCCGACACAATCTGTCTGATACCGCCCGAATCTGCTGGTAATACTCATTCTTGGAACAATGGTATTTCTCACCTGTCTCATGATTCACGGAATTGAACAGGATGTGCGAATGAATATGGTGGCGATCCGTGTGAGTGCCAATGACCACCTGATACCCCGCCAGATATTCCTCCGCAAACTCTGTGGCGATTTGCAGTGCCAGCTCCGGGGTAATCTCTCCCGGTGCAAAGGACTGGATGATATGATAGCACTGCCGACCATCCAGCTTGCCCAGCTCCCGCTTGGTGTCCATCATCTGCTGGTACGCAAACCCGGGATCACAATTCAGGTGTGCCGTTAGAATTTGCTCCTGCGTTTTATCTCCGTTCAGCACATAGTTGATGGCCTGCTTTAACCCGTCATTCCGGGATAGAATTTTCGTAACCGCCATCAGCGCCGCCCCAGCTCGTAGAGCTGTTCGTAGACACGCCCCAGTAGCTCCGTTGCCTCTTGGACATCTTCCCGAGTGGCAATCCCGGCATTGACGCTCCGTGCAATCTGATTGATGTTATTGCCAATGGCATGGATTTCCCGACGGAGGGCTTTCATCTCATCATTCTGCCTTGCCGTGGGATGATGCCCTTGGATCAGGCGGATCAAATAGGCACGCTTGCTGAGGCCACAGGTTTTGGCATTCTCTGATAGCAGCCGATACTGCTCCGGTGTCATTTCAAAGTGCATATGGTGTTTTGTTTCGATGGCAATTCCTCCTTTGCTGTATTTGAAAATTTGAATCGCATGGGATATCTATCCGAGCTGCTCCTTTCTCCGCCCGCAGGCGGCATATGGGGTTCGGGTACACCCGAAAGCAGTAAAAATGTACATTTTTGCGATGCTTGCCATCTAAATCGCAACTTTTTTCGTGTTTTTACGGTTGTCCGATGGTAGGGGGCCATTGACGAAGCGCCTTTTCGGAATGTGTGTGCACATTGCGTAATGTCTGAATTGAATTGCCGTTTGAGTGTGTACAGTGATACGAATTCATGCAAAATTCCACCGATTTCATACTTACAGTGATACACATCGTGGGAGATTTCCTAAATTTAATACCTATCCTAGTACGCATCCACGCTAATCTCCTTGTAAACTGCGAATGAAATCCAACGCTTTTTGGTTATCTGTGACAGCATTCTCAGCCAGTTCTGACTTGGGCGCTGCCTGAATGCTGGTATTCGACAATTCCTCCCGGATTGCACTCCGTAGTTTTTCTACTAAAGCCTCATTTTTCTGGTAATCACAAAGCGCTTGACAGATCAGCGTGGTGCGGGTTCCGGGCGGGGCTTGGGACAGCACAGCAAGCGCTTCCTTCTGTAACGGATTGTCCGGTGATAAGGCAAGGTTGATGCGGTGTTTATTGCTCGTTTTCATCACCTCCCAATGGATGAATTTGACATGACCGCTTTCGGTGAATTCACCAAAGGCAGGCATGGGGAACCCATGGCAATGTTGCCGACCCTTCCTTTGGAGAAAAATAACTGAACTTTCCGGCAATCGTGCCAAAAGGTTCCTTGGGCAACCTGCTATTTTGAACCGCTTCTGGCAACGTTGCCAGAAGCGCTCTGGCGCATTTCCGTGTTTCTCTATGAAATGAAGCGAAACGATGCGATAACCTACCGTTCTGCCGTTCTTCCCAACCACGTTCCTGGCCCAGTTTTTCTGCGCCGTATTTCAGCCTCTTGGCGGCTCGCACACCCGCTGCGTGGTCGTGGCCTGCTTTTCCGAAACTGTATCAAATTGGACGGTCATTCAGTTTTTAAATCCGGAAGTATCTCCGGTGACATTCCGGAAAAACAAAAGAAGGATTACGACATGATCCGGCCCATCACAGGAAATGTCCCGTGTGGGCGTCCAAATCGTAATCCTTCAAATACAATAAATATTCTTGTTTTTCTAAATGTCAGGTTGCAGTGTAACATCCGTGGAGAGGAAAGTCAATGCCCTGCTGGAGATGAAACGCAGAGTTTACAGAGCGTTCATGTTTTGCGTTTAAGCGGTGCTCCGGTTGACTGTAATTATACTTATATGATATGATAATAAAAACAGATTGGCATAAAACGATAGCGAAGATAGATAAAATGCCCGCCAGCGTAGTGGAAACGGTTTCTTATGCATCTGCAACCGGGGAAATCTGCTGGGCGCTTTCATAATAGAACGTAGAAATCATGTGGGAGGGAGTGTCGAGCGGCCTGCTCGGCGGAACATTATGAATCATACTCAGGTTGCGTGTTTTCTCGCTGCAGCAAAGGCCGAGAGCTTTGCTGTGGCGGCAGACAGCGTCTATATGACGCCCCCGACCTTTAGCCGCCAGATTGCTTCGCTGGAACAGGAATTGGGCTTTTCGCTATTTCAGCGGGGCTGGAAGAATAATCTGCTGACGCCAGCGGGGCAGATTATGTTTGAAGGGCTCTCTGCCATATCCGCGGAATACAATCTACTGATCAGCCGGGCGTTGAATGCTGCGTCGAATGTTGCCGGCACGCTGGTGCTTGGGCTGTTGGAGGGCCAGTTGGTAGATCCGGATCTGCGAAGTGCATTGCAGAGCTTTCGTTCACGGTTTCCGGGCGTTACGGTAGAACTTAGACGATATTCCTTTCACGATATGCTCAAGGCGCTGAAAAGCACAGAGATCGATGCCGGAATCACCTTGTCCGTGGAACTTATGAACCATCCGGATATGAATGCGATTCCGCTCTACTCTGTGGGAAATGATATGGTTTTCGCAACGGATACCTTTTCGGACAGCGTGTATGCTGCAAGCCTACGGGACTTTGCAGATCAGACATTCATAGAAATTGAGCAATCTGATTCCCCTATCATCTCCGGCTTAATGTTGGACAGCTGCAAGCGCGCAGGATTTATCCCCCGTATCTGCAAGGTAAAGAATTTAAAGGAACAGATCACCGCAATCGAATTGGGACAGGGGGTTGCGGCGTTTAACCAGTTTCACCAGACCTGCAATCATCCGGGGCTGACCCATATTTCACTGCCGGAGCTTCCGGCGGTAGAGTTCTCTTTTGCGTGGATGAAGGCATCTGGAAATCAGGCTTTGCCGTTTCTGGTATCTGAAATGCAGCGGTATTTTCAGAAGGAAGAATTCTCTGACGTGCCCTTTTGCAATGAATGAGCTCGTTTTGACTGCCTTGTAATACAGAAAGCAAGGGCTTGTTCCATTTTCGGAAACAAGTCCTTGCAGAAGTCAACTTGTGATCCGGTCTCCTGCTGCCTACAATAGAATCAGCAATTCTGTAATTCTATGATAAAGAAGGGACGCTGATCGTATGAAAATTTGTAAAGCAAAGGATACCATGCTCGTGGTGCAGCCAGTCATCGGCATTATGGTCCATGAATATGTATTTGAAGGACCTTGCCGGTTCGGAGAAGGAGATGCGCTGACTCTGGAATTTGACCGCATGGTGGGTGCGGATGGGTTTCAGGCGTTTCGGAAAAACTTGGCCCAGTATATTGCTCCGGTAGAGGAGTTTGAAATGCTGGAGCCTGTCAGCTATGAGATCACGGAAGCCTTTGAGGTCACTGAGGCGATGATGGCTGAGCTTACAAAGAATGATGCCAAGACGGACGTTTACCTGTTTACCTCCATTGGACGCACCTATCCGATGGTGTTGGAACTGGTTTCCCGCACCAATAAGCCGTTTATCTGTCTTCAGGAATGTTGTGACAAAACACAGGTGCCTGCCATGCTCCGTTCCAGAGGCTACGAATGCGTCTCTGAAATGACCTGGGAGGAAACTGTGGAGAAGATGAAGGCGTACTGGCTGCGGAAGGTGTTGAAAAACAGCAAGCTCCTGCTGATTACGCGCGGGTTTACAAACTCCGCGATGGTTTCTGCCTGTGATGGCTTTATCAACATCGATGATGCTGCAAAAAAGCTGGGCTTTCGGTACCAGTGCGTAGATGTCCATGAATTTATTGACCAGTCCCATATGGAGGGGACGCCCTGTCCCACGCTGCCCACTCGGACGCCCAAGGCCTTTACTGCAGCGGATCAGGCGGAATGGGAGCAAAAGGCGGATGAACTCATCGCCGGGGCTGGCTATTGCAATGTAGCGAAAGCGGAAGTGGTAAACGGTCTAAGGTTCTATGCCACTGCCAAAAAGTTCATGGAGCATTATGAGTGCAACGCCTTCTCTGCCCCTTGTCCCGAAATGTGTGCAACCACCCGGCTCAATCAGGAACATATGACCCCCTGTTTCTCGCACAGCCTGCTGAATGCAGAGGGAATCTCCTCGGCGTGTGAATATGACATTCCCGGACTGGTTGCGCAGATTATGCTGTCCGCTGCCGCAAAGGCCGGCGCCTATATGGGCAACTGTGTTCCGCTCTACTACGAGAAGGACAGAAAAACCGTTGCAACCTTTATGGCACCCTCCAATGACTTACAGGAAAAGGTCAATGCCATGACTCAGGAGGAACGGGACAACCTCATTATTACGTATCACTCCTCCATCAATCTGCAAATGCATGGGTATGACAAGCCGGCGCTAAACTACGATATTCGGAATTACACTGCCTCCGGCTGGGGTCCCACCATGCGGCACGACTTTCGGCAGGAAAAAGGACAGGTGCTGACCATGGCGAGAATTTCTCCGGATGCGGGCACTTTGTTTGTGGCAAGAGGTACAGTTGTTGCCGGTACAGGCGAAACCATGAGCGGCTGCACCCAGGGTGTGCTGTTTTCTGTGAAGAACAGCAAGGACTTCTTCCAGAAGCAATGCAACGTCGGAAACCATGTGCCGATGGTCATGGCGGACTGCTTTGATGAAATTGTGGAGCTCGGAAAGCTTCTGGGACTGAACGTGGTCACGGCATGACGCAGGCTGAGTTCAATCAGGCGCTGGCAGAGAAGAAGGCAAGAGAGGAAGCGATTGCTTCCTCCTTTGCCGGTGCTCCGGATGAAGAGATACCGGGTCTTTTATTGGAGTTCCTCTGCTGTAAGTATTTGCTTCATCCAGAAGAAATTCGCTCGGAGAACCTGATCCAGCTTGGAGAGCAGAGTACAGCCAAAATCGCGGGGATCCAAAATTCCGGGATAGAGTTTCGCGAAAAATCCGCTGGGTGTACCACGGCTTCTTCCGGTGTGATCAAAAAGATACTGCTGGCAATGGCGGTTGGAAAGTGTATCGGCGTGAAATTGGACCCGGATCAGGTCGCTGCGGCGGAGACTGTGTCACAATTAGCTGATTTGATGATCAAAACACGAAGAAACAGGTGATGTACCATGCTGGATGTGAAGCAGATTCGTGAGGATTTTCCTATTCTCAACACGCGGCAGCATGGCTGCCCTCTGATTTATCTGGACAACGCCGCTACTATGCAGATGCCGCAGCCGGTATTGGAGCAGCTGGTATCTCATTATCATAGCCAGAATGGCAATGTGCATCGCGGCGTTCACAGCCTCAGTCAGAAATCCACCTCTGCCATGGAACGGGCCAGAGAACGGATCGCGGCGTATATTGGCGCAAAGGCGGAGGAGATCATTTTTACTGCTGGCACCACAGATTCGCTCAACATGCTCTCGCAAATGCTGGAGCCGACCATTCGCACCGGCCAACAGATTATTGTTTCAGCCATGGAGCACCACTCCAATCTGATTCCATGGCAGGAACTATGCCAGCGCACCGGCGCGGTTCTCACGATTCTGCATATGGATCGGAATTGTGATCTGGATTTAACGCAGCTTGGTCAGCTGCTGGAGCGGGATACCGCATTGGTTGCAGTTACTTGGGTGTCCAACGTGCTTGGAACAGTGAATCCAGTCGGTGAGATCACCATGATGAGCCATGCGGCAGGGGCAATGACGATCCTAGACGGGGCGCAGGCGATGAAGCTCCCGGAGATTGATGTGACCGCCGTGGACTGTGACTTTCTGGCGTTCTCTGGGCATAAGCTGGGGGCGCTGACCGGGATCGGTGTCCTTTATGGGAAGAACAATATATTGAGCCAGCTGCCGCCGGTTCGTTTTGGCGGCGGGATGATTCGGGAGAGCCAATATGCCGCCAGCAGCTATGGAGGCGTTCCGCAGCGCTTTGAGGCCGGAACGCCGAATTATGTAGGAGCGATTAGCTTGGGCTGTGCCATGGAATATTTACAGTCTGTGGGCAGAATAGAGCTTGCGCAGCAGGAACAGATTTTGACGGATCTGCTCCGGAAGGAACTGGCTGCGATACCCGAGGTGACGGTAATCGGAACGCCGAACCGGCCCTGCGGCGTTATGAGCTTCGTTGTGCCTGGCATCCATCCCTTTGACCTTGGGGCTATGCTGGACAGCCAGGGGATTGCAGTTCGAACCGGCCATTTGTGTGCCCAGCCACTGGTGAATCAGCTGGGATATGACAGCGTGATCCGTGTATCGCCTGCCTTTTATAATACGGAACAGGAAATACTGGGATTTATATCTGCGCTGAAACGCACCATTCCACTGCTAAAGGGGGAATGGACATGACGCTTTCCGAGAAGCAGAATGCGATGATCGCAGAGATCAATGGGTTGGGGGACTGCTTTGAACAGTACAGCTATTTGCTTGTGAAATCGCAGGAGCTTCCCAGTATGCCGGAAAATCTGCATATTGGTGAAACGCTTGTTCCTGGTTGCCAATCTAAAGTGTGGCTTTCTGTCCGAACCGCACATGAGCGAGTCTATTTTGATGCAGATTCTGATACGCTGATCCTAAAAGGGGTGTTGGAGCTTTTGCGCGAGCTGCTGTGGGGAGAAGAAATCGGCGAAGTGTCAGCCCTACACATAACCCTCTTTACAGAAACCGAGCTGGCTGCCACATTTACCAGTGACCGAAATACCGGTGTGAGGGAGATCATTCGGCGGATTGCAAGTTGTAAAGACTGACTGGCAGAAGCAGGTCACATTGGCCGGAAGCACTCCGCTTAGACGACGTCCCCTATGCAGTGTTTTCCTGCATAGGGGACGTTTTGCGGGTTTACTGGTTGTATCAGAAACCTGATTTTGCTAAGGTCAGGCGTGCATTACAGCAATCCGGCCAGTGGTGCCAATGCATAAAACAAGGGCACAAGAAGGAGGGTCCAAATAATCGTAATCAGAATATTGGGCAGAGCAAAATCTTTGACTTGCATATATCCAGCGGTATTGCCTTTGACAACCAGATACTGTGGCTGAACGGGCATCAGCTGCGACCATGCAACAGCAAATACCATCATCAGACCGACATAGGCGGTGTTAATACCGCACATGGCGGAGACAGCCATAACCGCGGGCATAACCACCAGACCGGCACCGCCGCCGGGAACCAGAATGTTGACTACATGACCAAGGCAGGTGATAACAACCAACAGAACAAAGGGACTGGAAATGTTCATCTTTCCAAACAGAACCGTAGCCAGCCATTCACCTAGACCGGTATTTGCAATAGCACCGGCAAAGCCTACGAACATACCAATCTGGAACAGCATACCCCAGTTCTGCGCCCGCAGGGCATCCTCGGCTTTAACCACACCAATCTTCGGACAGATTACCAGTGCGGCAAATAGCAGACCGATGGTCGGGGGCATGATGCCATAGTTGCCGCCAAGGAAAAAGCATACAACCATAGCAATCAGATATACGGCATAGCGGATTTCTGTCCCATCCATCCTGGGCAGCTTTGCGTGCTCAGCTTGGATTGCTTCCATATCAATAGAGACAGATTCTTTGCGAAACAGTCCAAACCAAATGGACAGGAATATCCAGCCGGATAGCAGCATGACAATACCAGTGGGAATACCGATGGTGGCGAACTGCGAAAAGGTGACAGTGATTGCTCCCTCTGTGGCAGAGGCGATTACGCCTACACCGGCTGCATTTGTTGCAGCGGAGGAGATGAAGCATAGACCGCCCGCTCCACCGGCCCAAATCAGTCCGATAAACATGGCCTTGCCAAGACGGCTGGTCCCGGGCTCCTCATGAAGTGCCTTCAATACGGAAATGATGATAGGACAAACAGCCAGTAGCGCAGGAAGGTTGGCAATAAAGGCGGAGAGCAGACCGCCGGTAAGCATAATCGCCAGCAGCATTAATGCGGGCGTCCGGCCAATTGTACGCATCAGACCGTAAGCGACGCGGGCCCCCAGATTCGTCTTGCTCATGCCTTGGGCGACAATAGTCAGACCAAGCACCAGCAGGAAGGGAGAGGTGCCGAAAGCGGCGAATAAAGCACCTTGGGGCATTACGCCTGTGAGGATGATTAATGCGGCAAAAATCAATGTGGAGAGCATCGTAGAAAGGCAGTTACCGATCAGGATTACAACCATCCACGCCAGGGCTGCCAGTGCCTTCTGACCTGTTGGTTCCAGACCGTTTAGCGGCAGCAGACGTACCACGATGTACAATAGGCAGGCTACTATTAAGCCAATAAGCCAATTACTTGCTTACTCGAAATTGAGTGGGGGTGCGGAACCACCGCTCAATCATCACGTTGTCCGCCCACCGGGACTTTCCGTCCATACTCTGCCGGATGCGAAGCTCCCTCAACAGCGTTTTGTAGGCGTTGCTGGTAAACTGACAGCCCTGATCGGAGTTTAGAATTGCAGGCGTCCCATGCGCTGCCACGGCGTCCTTGACCGCCTGAATCACATAGCCGGTGTCCAGAGTGTCGGACAGGTTCCGGCCGACAATCATGTGGCTGTACCAGTCAATAATGGCGGTCAGATACATATGGCTGTGCTGCATTTTGATGTATGTGATGTCGATAGACCAGACCTGATTTGGAAGGGAAACAGCCTTATTTCGGAGTAAATATGGCACAATTGTCTCCCGAAAGTTCCGCTTGGACAGATTTGCTTTTGGATAGATTGCCTGGATCCCCATCTCACCCATGAGGCGGCGAACCAGCTTTCTGCCCACAGAAAAGCCTTCATTTTTGAGTTGCCTGACCAGTTTTCTGGTGCCGATTCCAGGCATCTGAGTATGCCAATGGTCGATTCTGGCCATGATGGACTCTCGGCGCAGCCACTCATCCACGGATCGTTCTGCGGGTTTGTAGTAGACCTTGGACCGCTGGATGTGCATCAGCTCACACTGCCACCGGATCGAGAGCTCACTGGTCTTCTGAAGGAAGCTTGGGGATCGGGCGTCCAGCCGCGCGAAAGCAGTCCTGAAGAAAATCTCGCTCCAGCGTTAACTGACCGATGGTCTTGAGCATCTGTGCCTGCGTCTTCTTCAGGTCGGCCTCCTTTCTGCGAGCTTCCTTTGCCTGCCGACTGCCGTCAAAGGCGCGGCCGGCGTTCTCCAGAAACTCCGCCTTCCAGTTCCGCAGCATATTTGGGCTGATGCTGTTCTCTGACGCGATGGTATTGAGTTCCTTCTCACCTTGCAGAACCTCAATGACCAGCTTAGCCTTGTACTCCGGCGTGTATGTTCTTCGTGTCATGGTGTCGTCTCCTTTTCACTTTCTTGCTGTATTTTACCATGTTCACGATAATTTTTCGAGCTGTGGTCTGAAATTATGGGACCATTATACACAGTGCGCATCCGTGACGGTGAGATCGAGGGACTCAGCATCTCCGGTACGGGCACGGTTACAGTCGCTTCTGCGAGGGTTACGGCTAGCATTGAAGCGGAGTTCACTGTGACGGATGAGACGATTGCCATCCCGGAGCGGGTGGAGAACGCAGTATGAAATGAATCAAAAGGCGGCGTATCAAAGGGTACGTCGACTTTTCGGCAAGGCTATGGACATACACCGAGCAGAGTTAGGTCATCAATGACCGATACGCCGCTGAGTACAGGACAAGCGAGTATTCCTCAGAACGCAATGAACTCGGCTGTGCAATTTCGCACCTATAGAAAAGGTGCCAAAGAACAATCCGTCTTCGACAGCAATCGCTTGCGTAAAACCACTTTCTATGGTAAGATGAGCATACAAAAGCATCGCAAAGGAGGGCGAAAATATGATTTATACGATAGATGAAATTCGGAGAATCGTCACACCAATTGCCGTGAAATATTGCCTTCCTGCCATCTATCTGTTTGGCTCCTATGCAAGAGGAACCGCGAATGAGCGCAGTGATGTAGACTTGCTGGTGGACACAACGGGCACTGGACTCAAAAGCCTAATGACATTGGGAGCGCTTTATAATGATTTGGAGGAAGCGCTAGGTAAGAGAATCGATCTAATTACCGTTAGCTCCTTGCAGCAGCGTCTGCAAATTCCCAGCGAAGAAGCGTTCCGAGATACAGTGTGGAAGGAAAAGGTGAATCTCTATGATGCAGCCTGATTTGCAGCGCATAGCACATATCCGAGACTACTGTGTGGAAATCCAGAAAACAATTGTGCGCTATGGCGATACGTTTGAAGCGTTTGATAGCGACGCAGACTATCAGCGTTCAGTGTCCTTTTCAATCCTGCAAATTGGAGAACTCAGCGGAGGACTATCTCAGGAATTCCGTCAAGCTACCGCAAATCGGGTGCAATGGGGGCCGATGAAGGGAATGCGGAATCTGGTTGCTCATAATTATGGCAGCATGAGCCGTGAAATTATTTGGGAAACCGCTGTAACGGATATTCCGGCGTTGAAGAATTTCTGCGATGAGCTGCTAAAGGAAAGCAACGCCTGACCCATATTCTGACCCACTACCGAAAAAACGTTGGCGCACTAGTTGGACGAAACGGGCCGAAATCCCCCTGATTGTGCCGAAATATCGTCCAATCCGTGCTGGATTGTGCAATCCATTCACGGAATTTCCGTAGAGACGCTCTCATAACCCGAAGGCCGTTGGTTCAAATCCAGCCCCCGCAACCAAAAAAGTCTTGAAACTGCAATGGTTTCAAGACTTTTTCTTTTTGATAGTATATTTATTATTTAGCCCCTAGGGAACTATGTGGGAACTGTAGAGAAAAATCAGAATTAGACACCGAATAATTGAATAAAAGAACATAGGCCAGGACATGAAACTTCACATGTCCTGGCCTTTTTTGCTTTATAGGAAATTGCGATATTTTGAAAAAGAGAAGAAAAAATGCGCCCACAAA
>OLRG01000749.1_pt1 | contig 29339 bp, 25 predicted proteins | sample 1672331 | NCBI WGS metagenome assembly OLRG01 (sample SAMEA3136672, study PRJEB25190) | human gut metagenome
CGGGATTCAAATTCGCAGAGCAGGAAATGCGTGGTATTCCGATCCGTATCGAGTGTGGCCCGAAGGATATCGAGCAGGGTCAGGCTGTGATCTGCCGTCGTGATACAAGAGAGAAATATACTGTTAAATTTGAAGAACTGGCTGAGAAGGCACAGGAAATCCTGGATACCATTCAGAAGGATATGCTGGAACGTGCCCGTGCTCACAGAGATGCACATACTTATGTTGCGACCAACTATGAAGAATTTAAGGATACGATCAACAATAAACCTGGCTTTGTAAAAGCTATGTGGTGTGGTGACCGTGCATGTGAAGACAAGATCAAAGAGGATGTTCAGGCTACATCCAGATGTATGCCGTTTGAGCAGGAACACTTAAGTGATGTCTGCGTATGCTGTGGAAAACCGGCCAAGAAGATGGTTTACTGGGGCAGAGCATATTAAAACTGCGGAGCAGTTATTTGGTGTAGAGCCACGTAGCGAAGCGGATGCTTTTATCCGCCTGACTCAGTGAAGAAATAGAGAAAACCGGCAGCAGAGCGATACCTGTATGCCGGTTTTCGGGGTTGATAATAATGAAACAGATAAGGATGGTCATATGATTCTGGAAATACCAAAAAACGCGGAAATAGTTTTGCACACGCTGGAGAATGCGGGATATGAGGCTTATGTGGTAGGCGGCTGTGTCAGGGATTCGATTCTCGGGAGGAAGCCGGATGACTGGGATATCACAACCTCTGCGAAACCGGAGCAGGTGAAAGCCCTGTTTCACAGAACGGTAGATACGGGGCTGCAGCATGGAACTGTGACCGTTCTTATGGAAAAAGAAGGTTATGAGGTTACGACTTACCGTGTGGACGGGGAGTATGAGGATGGCAGACATCCAAAAGAAGTGACCTTTACGGCCAGTCTGGAAGAGGATCTGAAGCGGCGTGATTTTACGATCAATGCCATGGCGTATAATCCGTCGAGAGGTCTGGTGGATCTTTTTGGAGGTCTGGAAGATATCCAGGGAAAAATCATCCGCTGTGTGGGTGATCCGCTGGAGCGTTTTACAGAGGATGCCCTGCGCATTATGCGTGCAGTCCGTTTCAGTGCACAGCTTGGATTTACCATAGAAGATGAGACTCGTAAGGCACTGGGCGTTCTGGCACCGAATCTGAAGCATGTCAGTGCAGAACGTATTCAGGTGGAGCTTGTGAAACTTCTGGTGTCTCCACATCCGGATTATCTTCGGGTGGCTTATGAGACAGGGATCACCGCAGAGTTTCTGCCGGAGTTTGATGCCTGCATGGAGACTCCGCAGAATACGCCTCATCATTGCTATACAGTCGGAGAGCATATCCTGCACAGCCTTGACTATGTACGCGCAGACAGAGTTCTTCGTATTACGATGCTGCTTCATGACATCGGGAAACCGGTGGTTCGAAAGACGGATGAGAACGGCAGGGATCATTTCAAGACGCATGGAGATGCCGGTGAAAAGATGGCAGGACAGATTCTGCGCAGGTTGAAATTTGATAATGATACGATCCGCAGGGTGACAAGGCTGGTAAAATGGCATGACGACAGACCGGAGGGCAGTATGCGGTCCGTGCGCCGTGCAGTCAACCGGATCGGTGAGGATCTTTTCACGTATTATCTGGAAGTGCAGGAGGCAGATATGCTGGCACAGAGTGCGTACAGAAGGGAAGAGAAGCAGGAACGCCTGAACCGTGTGAAAGCGTCTTATGAGAAGATTCTGGAGGAACAGCAGTGTGTTTCGTTAAAGACACTGGCAGTCACAGGAAAGGATCTGATCGAGGCAGGATACAGACCGGGGCGTGAGATCGGTGAGACACTGAACCGTCTGCTGGAAGCCGTCCTGGAAGATCCGGAGAAAAATAAGAAAGAGATTCTTCTTACTATGATCTGAATGGATTTTTTCCGTCGAGATATGTGGGGAAAAGACAGAAATAAAAGAACACAGAATCCGGGGGTATATCCCCTGGATTTTTTTCATATGTATAGAAAGTACAAAAATAAGAGGGGGATATGTCATTGTATGATTACGGACTTGGCACGTTGTCTCAGTATGACCTGACAGCAGACCGTTCTGCAAGGACAAGGGGGGCTTTACTTTGCTATACATCCCGGGGACTCCTGATCCTGAGGGAGTTTCATGGTTCGGAAAAGAAGCTGAAAAAGCAGCAGGAACTGTTGCTTCATCTTCAGGAAAACGGGATCAGCACAGACTGTTTTCTGGAAAATACGGAAGGGAGCCTGATCAGCCGGGATAAGGATGAACTGTCCTTTACACTTCAGCACTGGTATGAGGGGCGGGAGTGTGATACGAAATCCAGAGAAGATATTCTGAGAAGTGTTCGGACACTGGCAAGATTACATATTTTTATGAAAATGGAGCCGATGGAGGAATACAGAGAAAAGTCTCTGAAAGACGAATATGTCCGGCATAATCAGGAGCTGCGCAAAATCCGGAAATTTATCCGCAGAAAGGGTGCTTCCTGTGTGTTTGAGAAAGATTTTCTGGGGAGTGTGGAGTGGTTTCTGGAGCGGGCACAGCTTGCAGTTACACTTCTGGATGAGACAGAGTATGAAACGCTTCGGGAGAAGTCCTGGCAGGAGGGATGTGTCTGTCACGGGGAATATAATCAGCACAATGTACTGATGCTGAAGGGGGAGAAAGAGAAAACGGCAGTGACCAATTTCGGGCACTGGAGCTTTGACATCCAGATGGCAGATCTTTACCGTTTTATGAGAAAGATTCTGGAAAAATGTAACTGGAACCTGGAGCTGGGACAGGAAATGCTTCTGGAATATCATAAGATCCGCCCGATTTCCTTTATGGAGTGGCAGAACCTCAGGGTGCGTTTTACCTATCCGGAGAAATACTGGAAACTGGCAAATTATTACTATTCTCATAAGAAGGTGTGGATTTCTGAGAAAAATGTGGAAAAGCTTGCAAACCTGATCAGACAGAAGGAAGCATGGCGGAATTTCGGCCAGAATTGTTTCAGAAAATACAGCTTTTCAGATTCCATTATGCAGTAATTTTCTCCTGATGATATGAGAAGCAGTACGCAAAATAAGCTGCAGTCTTTTGCCGGTTACCGGGGACGGAAAAATGTATTACTGAGGACGGAATGAGTCATAACTTTTGCTGCGAACGTATGAGCGCAAACTGCAACAAAAACCTTGACAATAAGGGCAAAAAGGTATATATATAGAGGATAGAGCTCTGTCGCTTTTGGCAGATGCCACCAAACAAGAAAGAGATCATTAGAGGAGGAAACACCATGAATAAAACAGAATTAGTAGCAGCTATGGCGAAAGAGACAAACTTATCCAAGAAGGACGTAGAAGACGTTCTGAAATCTTTCGTTGATGTCGTTTCTAAAGAACTGAAAAATGGCGGAAAAATTCAGTTAGTTGGTTTCGGTACTTTCGAAGTAAGTGAAAGAGCTGCTAGAGAGGGAAGAAATCCTCAGACTGGTGAAACAATGAAAATTGAAGCTTCTAAAGCACCTAAGTTCAAAGCAGGAAAAGCTTTAAAAGATATGGTTAACGGTAAATAATTGAGTGACGATAACCAAGGGGGAACGGAAGTTCCCCCTTTTTGTATATGGTGCAGAGGAAATATGCTGGTCGCTGTCTGCAAAACGTTATCCTGAAAAGCACTCTGGAATAAATACGACAAAGTTCCGGGTATATATTGCCCCTGTTATCAGAAACTGTAAATTTATAATATTATTGGAGAATAAGAGAATATGCGATTAGACAAATATCTGAAGGTATCCCGACTGATCAAACGCCGTACCGTGGCAAATGAGGCATGTGACGCAGGGCGTGTTCTGGTAAATGACAAACCTGCCAAGGCTTCTGTTCAGGTCAAGGCAGGAGATACCATTGAAATCCAGTTCGGAAGTAAGAACGTGAAAGTTGAAGTTCTGGATGTAAAAGAAACGGTAAAGAAAGAAGACGTAGAAAGCATGTATAAGTACCTGTAATATTTTCCGTCTATTTTTTACTGGTATCACATAAACTACTGATAAGTGATATGTCAGAAGGTCAGTGGTGACCGGGAGGGCGGGTTTGGAGGAAAAGAGAACACTTTCCGCTCACAGCCTGACGTTAAATAACCGTCAGGGCGGCAGAATTACCGGAGTCAGGGATGTAAATTCTTTTGACGAAAAAGAAATCCTGCTCTTTACAGACGCAGGGAAACTTGTAATAAAGGGAGAACAGCTTCACGTAAAACAGCTCAATCTGGAAAAGGGAGAAGTAGACCTGGAAGGAAGGGTAGACAGTCTTACTTATCTGTCAAAGAACACAGATAAAAAAGAGGAATCGCTTCTGAAAAGGATGTTCAGGTAATAAGGGATGAATAAAGTATGAGTACATTTATCCATCATGAACTGCTTCTTTTTATCCGGACTGTGGCTGTGGGGGCGGTTCTCCTTTTGTGTTATGATCTTTTACGGGCACTGCGGGATGTTTTTGCACATTCCAGGAAAATAACGGAGGCGGAGGACCTGATTTACTGGCTGTGCTGTACGGTTTTTGTATTTACGGAGATTTACAGGACAAATGATGGGATTCTGCGTTTTTTTATGATCCTCGGAATTTTGCTTGGAGCGTGGATCTGCCATGTAACGATCAGTACATTTTTTGTAAAATGCTGTACCAGGATCATGGAAATTCCTGTTATTGTGCTTGAATTTTTGATAAAATGGTTGCTATTTCCGGTCAGAAGATGTAAACTTTTCGTGTATAAATATGTAAAAAAGGAAAGGCTGGCAAATTGGGGAATTCTAAGAAAAAAAAGAAGAAAAAAATAGGTTACAATTCTCTTGGAATGCTTGCGATTGCGCTGGTTGTTTTAGTCCTTCTGGGAGGACTTATGCTAAAAAGTAATGACCTGCAGGAACGACTCACAGTATACGATGCTAAGGCAGCCACTCTTGAGCAGCAGATAGAAGACGAGAAAGATCGTACAGAAGAAATCGACAAATTAAAAAGATATATGGAGACAGATGAATATACGGAGGAAGTTGCCAGAGAGAAACTGGGACTTGTGAAGGATAATGAGACTGTCTTTAAGAAAGAACAATAAAAATCCCTCTGGTTTTGTCGAAAACTTTTGGGATTTCTTCGTCTGTGTTTGACAGATATTTCAGCACCTCTTTTTTATAATAATTTTCTGACAGAGAATTCATAATGATTTTGACTGTTGGGCGTCACATCTGGAACGTTGAAATTTCAGTAATTCAGTAATCTTGGAATTTCAGTAACGTTGAATGAGGGGAATTTTATGAAAAAGGGGAGGGAAAAATATGCAGGAATGGATGATTGCCATGCTCGTGATCAGCGTTTTGCTGGTGATACGGGACATGGCAAAAACTATTTTGGCAGGAAATATGCCGGATATGCAGGAAATTTTACCATTGTATGAGAGCCATCCCCAGAAAGAGAAGGTGGAGCGTTATGCGGCATCTTTTCAGAAACTGGCGGATACATTTTACGGGATGCCATACCGGAAGGAATATTTAAGTGACGGGCAGATTGAGAGGCTGATCCGGGATACCAATGAGAAAGTGTGCAGCAGGTGTTATCAGCGGGAAATCTGCTGGGGAGAGCATGCACAGGCGCTGAGCAAAGGGGTGGAGCTGATAGTCCGTTCCCTGGAATGTGGGGATGAGGAAAATCTCCGCCATCTGAGAAATGACTGGATGAGTGTCTGCGGGCGTTCGGTGCAGTACTATGAAGCTGTCTTTGAGAATTTTCAGAAAGAGAAGCAGAACCTGATCTGGGACAACCGCATGATCGAGAACCGGCTGGCAGTGGCACAGCAGCTGACCGAGATTTCCCGGATCATGGAAAATGTGGCGAGTGACCTGTATGATATAGAAAAAGGAACGCCGCAGTTTGAGGAAGAACTGCGAAAGGCTCTGCGCAAACGTCATGTTCTTTTGCAGCAGGTCTGGGTGATGGACAAGGCAAAAGGGCGCAGGCAGGTGTTTCTGACCATGCGGGCGAGAAGCGGGCAGTGTATTTCGATGATGGAGATTTCGCAGCTTCTGTCAGAAATCTGTGAGAGTCCGATGGCTCCGGTGAGTGGCAGCAGATGTATTGTGAACGGAGAATACCATACGGTACATTTTATTGAGGATGTCAGTTATCAGGTTCTTTACGGTGTGGCGAGACTGACCAGAGAACAGGAGAAGGTTTCCGGGGATAATTATGTGTGCAGGCAGGAGGACGGCGGCAGATTTGTCATGTGCCTTTCTGATGGAATGGGCTCCGGGATGGAGGCATGCCGGGAGAGTGAGACTGTGGTGGAGCTTCTGGAACAGTTTCTGGAATCCGGTTTTTCTCAGGAGACAGCGGCAAAAATGGTTAATTCTGCACTGGTGCTCAAAGGAGAAGAAGGGATGTTTTCTACAGTGGATATGTGTGCGGTAGATTTGTATACCGGAATCTGCAATTTCCTGAAGGCTGGTGCGGCATCGACATTTATTAAACGGGATCACTGGGTAGAATCGATCACATCTGAGAGTCTGGCAGCAGGGCTGGTACAGCAGATTGATTTTGAAACTGCCAGCAGGAAACTTTACCATGGAGATTATCTGATCATGATGACAGACGGTGTCCTGGATGCCCTGCCGCCCGAGAAAGAAGAGGAAACCATGAAAGAGATCATCATGGATGTGCACGAAGATTCCCCGAAGGATTTCGGACGTGGGATTCTGGAACGGGTGCTTGGGTACAGTGATTATCATGCGAGAGATGATATGACCGTGCTGGTTGCCGGGGTATGGAAAAAATAGAATGACAGTAACGATTCAGCAGCCTGCTGGCTGTGAAGGGGCTGAACAGTTACAAATAACAGCAGATAATAAAGGGTAAGAGGAAGAAACGGAAAAGATGGAAAAAGAAGTTCTGGCTTATATAAGGCAAAACAAGATGATAGAAAAGGGAGATACTGTCCTGGCAGGGGTATCCGGGGGAAGCGATTCCATGGCGATGCTCCGGATTCTGAAGAAGCTTCAGCAGGAACTTGGGATCACTCTGAGAGTCGTCCATGTACATCATGGAATCCGTGGAGAGGAAGCAGACAGGGACAGTACCTTTGTGGAAAAGATATGCAGGGAATGGGAAATTCCATGTACAGTATATTATTATGATGTGCCGGGACTGAGCCGGGAGTGGAAACTGGGCGAGGAGGAAACCGGAAGGCTGGTGAGGAAAGAAGCCTTTCAGAAAGAAATTGCACAGATGCAAAACGCGTCTGTAAAGATAGCTCTGGCGCATAATCAGGAGGATCTGGCGGAGACCATGCTTCACAATCTCTGTCGTGGAACCGGGCTGCGGGGGCTTTGTACGATGCGCTCTGTTGCCGGGGAGATCATCCGGCCGATCCTGTGCCTGAGCAGGGAAAAGATTGCAGAGTATCTGGCAGAAAATGAAATCCGGCATATTCAGGACAGCACCAATCTGTCTGATGAATATACCAGAAACCGTATCCGCCATCACATCCTGCCAGCACTGGAGCAGGAGGTAAATAAAAAGGCAGCAGAACATATGGCAGAAACAGCAGAACGGATTTTTCAGGCAGAGGAATATCTGACACAGCAGAGCGCAGCGATCCTGCCCGTTTTTCAGACGGAAGAGGGCTACTGTTTTACTGATCAATTCTTTGAACAGCCGAAGATCATCCAGACATATGCCTTGCAGCAGGCAATGGAGCGGCTGGCAGGCAGACGCAAGGACCTGACAGCCGTCCATTATGAAAAAGTTCTGAAACTTTATGAAATGCAGACTGGCAGAAGAATCAGCCTTCCGTATCAGATGGAAGCCAGAAGAACTTACGATGGAGTAGTACTGAAGAATAAAACAGAAGCAGTTGTGACAGGAGAAGAATGGGAACTTTTAATCCCCGGCACAGTCACCTGCCCTCTGGGGAAATTTTCAGCGGAAATATTTTCCTATGAAGGCCAGAAAATTGAAGAAAAAAAGTATACCAAATGGCTGGATTATGATAGAATAGAGAAGAATCCGTGTATCCGGACCAGAAAGACAGGGGATTATCTTGTGATCAACGCACAGGGGAACACAAAGAAACTGAACCGCTGTATGATCGATGAGAAGATTCCGGCAGAAAAGAGAGATACTGTTCCGCTGGTCACATGCGGAGAGGAGATTCTCTGGATGGTGGGAGGCAGGATGAATGAGAGGTATAAAATTAACCCCCAAACCAGGAAGGTGTTAGTATTAAATTACCAAGGAGGATATAAAAATGAGTGAGAAAATCAAAGTTTTACTCAGCGAAGAGGAAGTAGATTCCCGCATTAAGCAGATCGCAGAGAAAGTCAGCAAGGACTATGCAGGCAAAGAAATCCATTTAATCTGTGTATTAAAGGGCGGCGTGTTCTTTACATGTGAACTTGCCAAAAGAATCACAGTGCCGGTTTCTCTTGACTTTATGTCCGTATCCAGCTATGGCGACGATACCAAGTCCAGCGGTGTTGTAAAGATCGTCAAAGACCTTGACCAGCCACTGGAAGGCAAGGATGTTCTGATCGTGGAGGATATCATTGACTCCGGAAGAACATTAAGCTATCTGATCGAGATCCTGAAAAAGAGAAATCCGAACAGCATTCGTCTGTGTACTTTACTGGACAAACCGGAACGCAGAGTCAGAGATGTAAAAGTAGACTACTGCTGCTTCAACATCCCGGATGAATTTGTCGTAGGATATGGTCTGGATTATGCGCAGAAATACAGGAATCTTCCATTTATCGGAGTTGTGGAACTGGGGGAAGACTGAAAGGAGATTTAAGTAAGTGAAAAAGCAGCCAAGCAGAATTGGTCTGTATCTGGTGCTGGTCGTTGCGCTGGTAGCCGGTTATTTTTACCTGAATAACCAGGTGGTTTCCCAGAGCAGTTATACGCAGAAGCAGTTAGAACAGGCTCTTGAAGACAACAAGGTGGTGGATGCGACTATTCAGCAGAACAGAGAAGTTCCGACAGGAGCTGTCATTGTGGACACCACAGATGACGGACAGCGTAAGGTTTATGTGACAGACGTTAATCAGGCAATCGAACTGCTGAATGAGTATGAGATTGATGTTACAACACAGAATGTACCGGCAGATAATGTCGTCCTGACAACTCTGCTTCCTGTTCTGCTGACCGGTGCACTTGTGATCTTTCTGATCATGATGATGAACCGTCAGATGTCAGCAGGCGGTGGTGGAAATGCCAAAATGATGAATTTCGGCAAGAGCCGTGCGAGAATGTCCTCTCCGGATGATAAGAAAGTGACATTTGACAATGTAGCCGGACTTCAGGAGGAGAAAGAAGATCTGGTCGAAGTCGTAGACTTCCTGAAATCTCCTCAGAAATATACAAAAGTAGGTGCCAGAATCCCGAAAGGTGTGCTGCTTGTAGGCCCTCCTGGAACCGGTAAGACCCTTCTTGCCAAAGCAGTGGCAGGAGAAGCAGGCGTTCCGTTCTTCTCCATTTCCGGTTCTGACTTCGTGGAAATGTTTGTCGGTGTCGGTGCTTCCCGTGTGCGTGACCTTTTTGAGGAAGGCAAACGCCATGCACCGTGTATCATCTTTATCGATGAGATCGATGCAGTTGCCAGACAGCGTGGTACTGGTATGGGCGGCGGCCACGATGAGAGAGAGCAGACCCTTAACCAGCTCCTTGTGGAGATGGATGGTTTCGGTGTCAATGAGGGAATCATCGTGATGGCAGCGACCAACCGTGTAGATATCCTTGACCCGGCGATCCTGCGTCCGGGACGTTTTGACCGTAAGGTTGCAGTGGGACGTCCGGATGTGAAGGGCAGGGAGGAAATTCTCCGCGTCCATGCCAAGGACAAACCTCTTGGTGAGGATGTAGACCTGGCTCAGATCGCCAGAACAACCGCAGGATTTACAGGTGCGGACCTTGAGAACCTTCTGAATGAAGCTGCCATCGAAGCAGCCAGACAGAGCAGAGGATTTATCCTTCAGTCTGATATCAAAGGTGCTTTTATCAAAGTGGGCATCGGTGCTGAGAAAAAGAGCAAGGTGATTTCTGAGAAAGAGAAGAAGATCACTGCCTACCATGAATCCGGTCATGCAATCCTGTTCCATGTACTTCCGGATATGGACCCGGTTTATACGATCTCGATCATCCCGACAGGAATGGGGGCTGCCGGTTATACCATGCCGCTTCCGGACAATGATGAGATGTTTAATACCAGAGGAAAGATGCTTCAGGACATCATGACTCTGTTAGGCGGACGTATCGCAGAGGAGATCATCTTCGGAGATATTACCACAGGTGCATCCAATGATATCAAACGTGCCACAGCGACAGCCAGAAGTATGGTAATGAAATATGGTATGTCCGATAAGCTCGGACTGATCTGCTATGGGGATGATGACGATGAAGTATTTATCGGCAGAGATCTGGCTCATACCAGAAGTTACAGCGAGGATGTAGCCAAGGCGATCGACGAGGAAATTCACCGCATTATCAGTGAATGCCATGAGCAGGCGAAGGCGATTATTCTGGAGCATGAGGACGTTCTGCATAGCTGTGCAAAACTTCTTCTTGAGAAGGAAAAGGTGCACAGAGACGAGTTTGAAGCACTTTTTACAACAGAAAATCCGAAAACAGAAAACAGCGATATATAATATAACCAAAAAAGTGTGCCGAATTTTGTGAAGTTTGTGCACACTTTTCCCTTGTCCCATGCTATTATATAAACCGTAAAAACCCCCCAATACATTATATAGTTTTTGCTACACCCCATAAGAAGAAATACCTTCTCCAAAAGAGACAGCCTATCCCGCTGTCTCTTTTACTTTATAAAAATAAATCAGGAATCGTGCCTGCAGAAGGCTTTATTGGATACCTTGTGCAGAATCACTGAAATGAAAAAAAATTTTGCAACATTCAGATGGTTGTCAGACGGTTCCTTTTAAGATAAAATAGAAGAGATTAATAAAGAAGCTGCCTGCATTCAGAAAAGTGAGGACTGCCAGAAATACATGAACAGGAAACCTGCCAGAAAGAAACACAAAACACATGGAAGGAAAATGAGAAAGAAGTGACGGATTGGAATTTCAGAGAGGCTGAGTGTGGACAGAGATGACAGAGAGGATCAGACGGAAATGGAACATGAAAGAATAGATATCAAGAAAAAAATGCAGTATATCTTAAACATGCGTCCCGTATTTAACAAAGAGGCGCTTTTCAGTGACGGAACAGAATATTACAGAAGCCCGGCAGAACCACAGGCCGGTGACACAGTGACGATCAAGTTCCGTACACAGAGAAACAATGTGGATTCTGTATATCTTGTGAGCGGAGAACAGCGCATTCAGATGCAGCGCTGTGAGACAGAGAATGGATTTGATTATTATTCTGCACAGGTGACTGTAGGAGAGGACATCTTCCGTTATTATTTTGAGATCCAGTATGGATGGGTGACCTGCTATTATAATAATCTGGGAGTCTGTATGAAGCATGAAGGCAGAATGGATTTCGAAATCTATCCTGGCTTCGATACCCCGAAGTGGGCGAAGGGTGCGGTCATGTATCAGATTTACGTAGACCGTTTCCTGAACGGTGATCCGACCAACGATGTTGTGACCGGAGAATATTTTTACATTGGAGATACCAGTGTACAGGTAGAACAGTGGAATAAGATACCGGCAGTTATGGGTGTCCGTGAATTTTATGGCGGTGACCTTCAGGGAATTATGAATAAACTGGATTACCTGCAGGATCTGGGAGTTGAGGTTATTTATCTGAACCCGATCTTTGTGTCTCCGAGTAACCATAAATATGACTGTCAGGATTATGACTATGTAGATCCACATTATGGAAGAATCGTTGAGGACTGTCATGACGGTGTTCTTCTCAACGGTGACAGGGACAATTCCCATGCATGGAAATATATCAAACGAGTGACAGACAAGAAGAATCTGGAAGCCAGCAATGAACTGTTTGCCAAACTGACCGCAGAAATCCACAGAAGAGGCATGAAGATCATTCTGGACGGTGTATTTAACCATTGCGGTTCTTTCAACAAGTGGATGGACAGAGAGCGTATCTACGAGCATCAGGAGGGATATCCGAAGGGTGCCTATATTTCAGCGGACAGTCCGTACCGTAATTTCTTTTCCTTCAATGACCCGAACAGATGGCCGTATAACCCGACTTATGACGGATGGTGGACGCATGATACCCTGCCGAAACTGAATTATGAAGGTTCCAGAGAACTTTATGATTATATTCTGCGTATTGGCCAGAAATGGGTGTCTGCACCGTACAACGTAGATGGATGGAGACTGGACGTAGCGGCTGACTTAGGCCATAGCAATGAGTTTAACCATAAGTTCTGGAAAGATTTCCGTAAGGCAGTCAAGACAGCCAACCCGAATGCGATCATTCTGGCAGAGCATTACGGTAATCCGGAAGGCTGGCTGATGGGTGACGAATGGGATACTGTCATGAACTATGATGCATTCATGGAACCACTGACCTGGTTCCTGACCGGTATGGAGAAACACAGTGATGAGTACAGAGAGGATCTGTTTGGAAACAGTGATGCCTTTATCGGAGCTATGAAGAACCATATGCGTGCTCTTCATATGTCCGCCCTGCATACAGCTATGAACGAACTTTCCAACCACGACCATTCCCGTTTCCTGACAAGAACCAACCACAGAGTCGGACGAATTTCCTATGCAGGTGCGGAAGCCGCATCAGAAGGAATCAATCCGGCAGTAATGCGTGAGGCGGTTGCCATCCAGATGACGTGGCCGGGTGCACCGACCGTATATTATGGAGACGAAGCAGGACTCTGCGGCTTCACAGACCCGGATAATAGACGTACTTATCCATGGGGAAGAGAAGACTACCAGATGATCGATTTCCACAGATCGATGATCCGCATTCATAAACAGTATGAGGTTCTGAAAACAGGTTCCCTGGGATTCCTCTGGAATGATTATCAGGGACTCTGCTATGCGAGATTCTCACGTAAAGATCAGATGATCGTGATCATAAACAACAGACAGGAAGACCGTGAAGTAGAGATCAATCTGTGGCAGGCAGGCATCAGCTGTCTGGCAGATACGAAACTGGAAAGAATCATGCTCTCCTACAGAGACGGATTCACAGAAGAACCCGCAGAATACACAGCCAAAGCCGGAATCCTCCGCGTTCCAATGCCGGGATTTGGAGCGATGGTACTGTATCATAAAAACTGAAAACGGATAAGAAAAGCTGAACAGTCAATCGGATATTCGCAATCTGGTTTTGCTGTCTGCCTGATTGGCTTAAATGACAGAAACAGGTAATCGCAGTGTTTTTTGGAAATGCTGTGGTTATCTGTTTTTGTTTTGGTGGAAAAAGATTGAAAAAATTTTTTAAGTACCCTATAATAAAAACCAAATAGTTATTCTGACGAAAAAATAGTTTTTGAAATGTGTTTTATAGTACATATTTTCAGAAACTATTTTTCAGATATCTGTTGGGGAGACAACCGGAGCGTTTGGAAATCTTGCAGAAAGTATATTTTAACCAAATCAAGTAAGTCCCCTGCTTCAATTGCGAAAAGCAATAAGCAGTGGGTGGGGACTTGCTTGTATCAGGAGGCGTGCAAGCGCCTTCTGATAAACTGCGGAGCAGTTATTTGGTTATGAGCAAGTAGCGAAGCGGATTGCGAATATCCGCTTGACAGTATGCTTTGAAGAAACTGTAGCAAGCCAGATAGATGGTAATCTGGCAAACAGGCAGTAGTTTATACTGTCATAAAATAATTGGGGGACATAAAAATGTTAAATATTGCTGTCTGCGATGACGAGGAAATGGTTCTGCCATATCTCTGTGAACAGATTTCCTCTGCATTTGAACGGGTTCATATGGAGGTTAGGATTGATTCGTATTCTTCCTCCATAAAACTGAGAAAAACTATAGAAAACAGGATCAGTTATAATGTATTTTTTCTTGACATTGACATGGAGGAACTGGATGGATTCAGGCTGGCTTCTTTTATTGAGAACAAACTGGAAGAAGCAGTTCTGATTTTTGTATCTTCAAAAGAAGAGTATGTTTTTTCCAGTTTCCGGCATCATCCGTTCTCTTTTATACGAAAAGAAAAACTGAGACAGGATCTGGAAATTACTGTGACTGATCTGCAAAAGAAACTGAAGTGTGAAAACGGGAATGACAGGATCATTCTGACAGATGAGCAGCAGAACAGCTATGAATTTCCGGTACAGGATGTGTTGTATATAGAGGCACAGGACAAATATATCTGCATCCATACAACCAATGGAAATCAGGTGATCAGAAGTTCTCTTTCCGCAGCGGAGAAAACTCTGAAGGATACCTGTTTTATGAGAATCCATAAATCATACATGATCAATCTGCATATGATATACGCAATCTTTTATGACAAAGTGATGATGGATGACAAGACGGAACTGCCGGTTGGACGTGGAAAGGTACAGATGCTCAGACAGCGGTTCTGCGAAGAGACTTAAGAAGGATGGTGGGATATGATTAGTTTGTTAGATATTCATTATCTGTATGCAGAACCGGGAATCAGGGAAATCCACCTGATCGGACAGTTTCTGGATGCCTTTTTATATGTATACCTGATTGGGAATTTTTTTGAGGCCAGAAAAAGTATTTATAAAACCCGGAACTGGAAAACGGGTCTGGTCATAGTCTTTACTGCAATTCTGGCTCTGACAGATAAATTCTTCAGCAATAATTTTTATACCTATTGTATTGCCATGGTGCTGATCCCTATTATCTATGTATCTTTGTTTTACAGAGGGGAACAGAGTATAAAAATTTTAGTGTGCATCATTTTTTTTGCACTGATGAATATGCTGGATGCGGTTGCAATTTCGCTTATGGATTGTATGGCGAATGAAGCTTATATGGTAACAGAAACCACATGGAATATGATATTTTTTACCAGGCGTATTTTATTTAAAGGAATTCTTTATTTACTGCTTCGTGTACTGATGCTTGATATCATGCAAAAATGCACACATATCAGAAAAATTTACTGGTATTATCTGGGGTTTGTGAGTGTTTTTGCTTACGTTCTGGGAATTGTATGGGACAATATTCAGCGAAATATTCCCAAATATGGATATGTAAAACTGCTCAGTTCCGGAAGCTGTCTGTTTATGATCGTCAGCAGTTGCTGGATGGCGGGAAATATTATGAAACTGGATGAACTTCAGAAACAGGAACTTGTAAGAAAAATGACCGGAAAAGCGAAAGTGCAGGATCTGGAAGAGATTGAAAAGGTACAGGAGGAATTTCATAAATTCCGTCATGATTATAAAGCGCATCTGTTTGCAATTGATATGATGGTGGAAGAAAAGGAATATGAGAAACTTCATCAGTATCTGAGCTGTATGCACGAAAATCTTGATTCACTTGACGACACTGTGATGTACACAGATTCAAATGTTATCAATATCCTTATGGAACAGAAGAAACAAAAAGCGAAAAGTAAATGTGTGGATTTCTTTGCTTCCAGTAATGTAAAACTGGAAGAAATTCTGGATGTCAGAATTAAACTGTATGATTTTGTTTCGCTGATTTCCAATCTCTGTGATAATGCAATTGATGCTGCTGCGAAAGTGGAAAATGGTTTTGTGCGGCTGAATTTTTCACAGAAAAAATCTTATCTTCAGATTGAGTCCATCAACTCCACATATGAAAATGTGCTGGTGGAGAATCCCGCCTTTGAAACAGATAAAAGTGAAAAACGTCTGCATGGGTATGGGACAAAAATTATATGGAAAATTGTAGAGAAATACGATGGAATACATAATGAAAGTGGAGATGAAAACTCTCTGAAAATGCAGATCCTGCTGAATATAAATGCAGATATATCTGAAAATCCGGTCAGTTAAAATTTTCAGATACTTCTGTCGTGAAGTGCATATAAAAAATAACACAGAGAATATTACGCACTTCACGACAATATACTGCAGTTACCGACACTGAGATTGAAATTGTGCAAGTTGCTGTTATATAATGCAATCAGTCAGTAAGAATTAAAAAATATTACTGAAAGAGAAGGGGTAATACAAAAACTATATTGTGCATTATGTAAAAGGAGGTTCACAGTATGAACAGAAACAGAGCACTTGTAAAGGCAGGCGCAGCAGTGATGACAGCAACGATGCTGGTTTCCTCATTTGCTCCGGCAGTATCCGCAGCAGAAGATGGCGAAAAATACACTGTTACAGAAACAGCGTATGGATTTAACAAGGTAGAGCAGACAGACGGCAAGACCTTAACTTATTCTCCGGATTCAGGAGTAACTCTTCTGGAAGATGACGGATATGCGTTTAAGGATTTAAACCAGAATGGCAAGCTTGATACCTATGAGGACTGGAGACTTTCCACAGAAGAAAGAGCAAAAGCATTAGCAGAAATGATGGCAGCGGATGGACGTGATGGAATCGAGAGTATTGCAGGTCTGATGCTGTACAGTGCGCATACCGCAGTTTCTTCTGAGACAGTATCCGGTACAGAACTCGACAGCAGATCCGGTACGCAGGATGGAACAACAACAATGGAAGCCATCACAGACAATAAACTGCGTCATGTACTGGTTACTTCTATTGCATCACCGGAAATCGGAGCGAAATGGAGCAACAATTTACAGGCAATCGTAGAGGGAATGGAATACGGTATTCCGTGTAATAACAGTTCTGACCCTCGTCATGAGGCAAGTGCAGATGCTTCTGTTCAGTATGTGGCAGGAGAGTCCGGAACTATTTCCCAGTGGCCTGGAAGCCTTGGTCTGGCAGCAACTTATGATCCGGAAGTTGTAAAAGATTTTGGTAATACAGTTTCAAAAGAGTATCGTGCATTGGGAATCGGAACTGCATTATCACCGCAGATTGACCTTGCTTCCGAACCAAGATGGAGTCGTGTAAACGGAACATACGGTGAAAACACAGAATTGACGATTGACCTTTCCAGAGCAGTTGTAGATGGTTATCAGTCCACCTGCGATGCAGATGGAAATGATGAAGGATGGGGAGATGAATCCATCGTTGCCATGATTAAACACTGGCCAAGCGGCGGCCCTGAAGAAGGTGGACGTGATGCACACTTTGGCTATGGTAAATATGCAGTATATCCGGGAAACGATTTCTCAGAGCAGATCAGAAACTTTACAGAAGGTGCGCTGAATCTGGATGGTGCAACAGAAATGGCGGCAGCAGTTATGCCATATTACACCATCAGCTACGATCAGGACCCGACAGGCGACAATGTTGGTAATGGTTTCAGCAATTATATGATTAACGAATTACTCCGTGGAGAGTATAATTTTGATGGTGTTGCCTGCACAGACTGGATGATCACAGCAGATACAGATAATGATTATATCTTCCAGGGCAAATGCTGGGGCGTAGAGGATGTTACAGTTGCAGAACGTATCTATAAATGCCTGATGGCCGGTATGGACCAGTTCGGTGGAAACAACACAATTGCTCCTGTAATGGAAGCATATGACATGATGGTAGAAGAGCAGGGACAGGAATTTGCAGATTCCAGATTTGAAGAATCCGCAACCAGACTCCTCACCAATATCTTCAACCTTGGATTATTTGAAGATCCATATCTCGATGTAGATGAAACAGTTGCAACCGTTGGTTCTTCTGATCTTATGGAAAAAGGCTATGATGCACAGCTTAAATCTGTAGTTATGCTGAAAAATGAAAACAACATCATTTCCGCATACGATGAATCCGTAGAAAAGAAAACTGTTTATGTACCGAGCTACACAGAAACCACAACAGATGACACAACAAAAGTTGTTACAACTACAGAAACTCCAAGTGTAGGTGTACAGTTCCTGTCTCAGTATTTCAACGTAACAGATAATCCGGAAGAAGCTGACTTTGCCATCGTTGGCATGAGCAGCCCGAACAGCGGAAGCGGATACAGCGAAGAAGATCTGGAAGCAGGCGGAAACGGCTATGTTCCGATTTCCTTACAGTATCGTGAGTACACCGCTGACACAGCAAGAGAAAATGCTATTGCAAATGACCCTGGAAAACAGTTTATTGACAGTGAAACAGGCGAAATGGTTTATACAGACGAAGTAGAAAATCGTTCTTACAAAGGAAAATCTGTGACAACTACAAATGAATACATGCTGGATACCTTAGAAGCAACAAAAGAAGCGATGGGCGACAAACCGGTTATCGTTTACATGAGAGAAAGCAAACCTATGGTATGGTCTGAAGTAGAACCTCTTGCAGACGCTATCATCGTTGGATACAGCATTTCTGACCAGGCAGCGGTAGATATTATCGCCGGTGTTGCAGAACCGTCCGGACTTCTTCCAATGCAGCAGCCTGCAAACATGGAAACAGTAGAAGCTCAGAACGAAGACACACCAATGGATATGGAATGCTATGTAGACGCAGCCGGAAACAGCTATGATGTAGCATTTGGTATGAACTGGAGTGGTGTGATCAGCGACGAACGTGTAGAAAAATACGCTCCGAAAGCAGCAGAAAGCTCTGATGCAGAAGAAACTACAGACGCAGAAGAAGACACAACAGAAGAAGCAGCAGAAGAGACTGCAGAAGAAACAACAGAGGAAAGTGCGGAATAATCTGCTTTCATGAAAAACAAGACATCCTGTTCTGATCTTTGACTGAATCGGGAAAGAAAAAGAACTATCGCGGAAATTCCGTAAGCGTGCCGAAAAATGCACCGGGAATTTTCCGCGATATTCTGTTATATAGGAGAAGACAAAATGATCAATAAAAAACACATAACACTTTTTACACTTTGCGCATTTACTGTGGCTTCCCTGTTTACCAATGTACAGGCAGCAGAAAAAACAGAACTTTCAGAAGGAATGTACAACTGGTTCCTGGTTCAGGCATATAATTCTGCCTGCAGTCTTAACGGAGGCAAAGAAGGACTCTGGGATAATGAAATAGAAGGAAAAGCAGCCGAAGAATGGATCGAAGATACTGCAATCCTGTATGGAAAAGAATATCTGGCATCTGAACTGAAATTCGACGAAGAAGAACTTACCATAGAAGACAGCTCCCTGGAAACAATGGAATCTACAAAGGAAAGATACTGGAATGAACTGGGATATGGAAGATACTATGAAAACTATGGTGTGACAGAAGATGAATTCAACAGTGTATTACTGCATGAATTAGAAACAGACCTTCTGTACAAACAGGATGAAAGTGAACTTCTGGCGGCAGTGACAGAGGAACAGACGGAAAGCTATGTGAAAGAACACGGAGCATTATTTGAGTTCGTGGCAGTTCCATATGAAGAAAAAGAAGCATACGAGGACTATCAGAAACGCCTGGAAGACGGAGAAACACTGGAAGACATTGCAAAAGAAATCTATAAGGACTCTGACCTGCAAAATCAGGGATTTGGTTCCTCTTATACATCTTATTCAGAATCTGCTCTGTATTTTGACACAGACACAAGCCTGACCACTGCATTCTGGGATGCAGTGACAGAGGCAGAATATAATGAGAATGTTTCTTTCGATGACGAAGCAAGCCAGTTCTACATACTGTTCAAAAAAGTAGAATTCTCCATGGACTGGCCGGGAATCGACCTCTACGAAAGCAAAATCAACAGCTACATTGCCTCAGAAACATTCACACAGACCATGAATGAATGGGCAGCAGACATAGAACTGTCCAATGAAGATACTCTCCGCGAAAGCGTAAATATTAAAGAAAGATTTGCATGAGAGAATATTTTATAAAAAAGAAAAGACTAACCGAAAAAAGCAGTTATTTGGTTATGAGCAAGTAGCGAAGCGGATTGCGAATATCCGCTTGACTTAAATAAACAATAAGCAGGGCGGGTCGAAAGATCCGCCTGAATAAAAGCGTGAAAAAGGAGTCAGATTATGGTAAAATTAACAGTAAAGATCGTATCTATGCAGGACGCAGATAAATTTAACAAACTTTGCAGTAAATTTGACTGTGATATGGATCTGCAGAGTGGTAAATATTATGTAGATGCAAAATCCATCATGGGAATTTTCAGCCTGGACTTAAGCAAGCCGCTGATCCTGAATGCAGGTACGGAGGATGAGCAGAAAATAAAAGAAACATTTGCAGATTTTATCGGAGAGGAATAAGGAATAATCATGACACGAATTTTGAAAGAGAGAGCATTTTCCGGCACCACAGATCCGGAAGTTCAGCCATGGGAGACAGAACACCGCAAGGTTGCACGCCGTGCGGCAGCAGAAGGAATCGTCCTTCTTAAGAACGAAGACAATCTTCTTCCCCTGAAAGCCGGAAGCAACGTTGCACTTTATGGCGCAGGCGCAGGAAGGACCATCAAAGGAGGAACAGGTTCCGGAGATGTCAATGAACGTGAAAATGTTTCCGTTTTCCAGGGAATCAAAAACGCCGGATTTCAGGTGACAACAGAAGACTGGATCGCAAGTTACGACAAGATCTACGAGAATGCACGCCAGGAATGGAAGAGAAGTATCCTTTCAAAAACAGGTGAAGGCGCAGACACCATGGATTTCTTTTCTGTATACAGCACCACTCCATTCAAAATGCCGGCAGGAGATCAGGTACAGAAACCAGCTGAGGACGCAGACACAGCAATCTATGTCCTGAGCCGGATCGCAGGAGAAGGTTCCGACCGTACCGCTGACAAGGGCGATTATTATCTGAGCGACGATGAATACCAGATACTTGCAGACATCTGCGCATATTACAAAAATGTCATTGTTCTGATCAATGCAGGCGCACAGGTGGATCTTTCCTTCATGGATGAATTCGAGAACATCAAAGCACTTCTGGTGATCGTACAGCCTGGCATGGAAGGCGGAAATGCAGTTGCCGACATCCTTTCCGGCAAGGCAAATCCATCCGGCAAACTTGCAGATACCTGGGCATATGAATATGAGGATTATCCGAATTCTGAGAAGTTTTCACATAATAACGGAAATGTGCAGACCGAGCTTTACGAAGAGGGAATTTATGTAGGATACCGTTATTTCGATACCTTTGAAGTTCCGGTCCGCTATGGCTTCGGATATGGACTTTCCTATACAGACTTTGAGATAAGCAACTACCGTCTGGTAAAAATATCCGCTGAAAAGATCAGCATTTCAGCATCTGTAAAGAACACAGGCAAAGTGTCTGGCAAAGAAGTCGTACAGGTCTATGCATCCCTGCCGGGAGGCACTCTGGAAAAAGAAGCACACCGTCTGGCAGCTTACGCCAAGACTGCCGAACTGAAACCTGGCGAAACAGAAGAAGTCACCATGGAAGTGACAGTAGATGCACTGACTTCCTACGATGAAGAGAGCGCAGCATGGATCCTGGAAAAAGGCTTCTACGGCATCTGGATCGGAAACAGCCTTGCCAGTGCGAAACTCTGTGGAGGTATGAAACTGGATGCCACAGTGACGAAACGTCAGGTCAAAAACCTCTTCCCATTGAAACAGGATCTGGAAGAAATCGTACAGGAACCATCCAGAACAGCAAAACGCACAGAAACAGCAGAGAAACTTGCCGGAGAGCAGGCGATGACCGTTCTGGAACTTCATGCGGCAGACATTACGACAGAGATTGTAGAATATAAGAAAAATGCCGACCTCTATGAGAGAGAGGCAATGGATTTCGTAAATACCCTGACAGAAGAAGAACTGATCGATCTGGCAGCCGGAGACCCGGGAAAAGCACAGGGGGGAAACCTTGGGGCAGCAGGCATTTCTGTTCCGGGTTCTGCAGGAGAGACACACCGCTGTGCTGTAGATAAAGGACTTGCAAGCATCGTCCTTGCAGACGGACCGGCAGGACTTCGACTGATGAAATATTATCATGTCAATGAAGGCAGCATTGTCAGCATGCCGTTCGAATTCAGTCTGGAAGGTGGATTATTCTATGATGATTCCAGAGAACTTCCGGGAGAAAGATATTATCAGTACTGTACAGCGATTCCGGTAGGAACTCTGCTTGCACAGACCTGGAACCAGGAACTGATCCGCGAAGTCGGAGCAATGATCGGAACCGAGATGGAGCACTTCGGCGTGACACTCTGGTTGGCACCGGGAATGAACATCCACAGAAATCCGCTCTGTGGAAGAAACTTCGAGTACTACTCAGAGGACCCATATGTATCCGGAACGATCGCAGCAGCTATGACAGAGGGCGTGCAGTCCAATTATGGATGTGGAACAACAATCAAACATTTTGCATGCAACAATCAGGAAGACAACCGTATGGGATCAGACAGCGTTGTATCTGAGCGTGCACTTCGCGAGGTTTATCTGAAAGGATTCGAGATCGCGATCAGACAGGCACAGCCGATGTCCATCATGACTAGCTACAACCTGATCAATGGTGTTCATGCAGCAAACAACTATGATCTCTGCACAGAGTCCGCAAGAAATGAATGGGGATTCAAAGGTGCGATCATGACAGACTGGACGACTACAGAACAGGGAGATAACTGTACAGCATCCGGCTGCATGAGAGCAGGAAACGACCTGGTAATGCCGGGATGCTTCGGAGATCACGATAATATGCACAAAGAACTGGCAGAGGGAACTCTTAAGATCGAAGACCTGAAAGCGTGTATCGCACGACTGGTGAGTGTGATCTGGAAATCCAACCAGTACCAGCAGTAAAATGAATAAATGAGACAGAAACGGGGCAGCAGCGAAAGCTATGAGCTGTCCTGTTTTTTTGCATTGCATATCAGGAAAGCACCAGTGGCGTGTCGTTTGTGGTACACGGGAGCGGGAACAGACTTTTATACTGTATTTTATATTTACAGATTCGAAAGTTCAGTATATGATAGGAAATCAGTAAAAAGTTATGAATGGATTTTTATAATGAACGAGAAGATAAATGGAGGGATCATGGATAATAGAAACTATACAGAACTGTATGCAGCATTACAGAAAGAAACTACAATACTGACCGCACAGATCCGCGCACTTTACCGGGAACTGGACCGTAAATTTCACCTTCGCGGAGCCCAGATTCCGATCACGTTCGGATTCGAAACAGACACCCTGGGTTCTTATACAAGAGATGGACATCATGAAAAAGAACATTTTCATTTTTCTCTGCTCTTTGTAGGGTATGGAGTCAAAAATCCTCTTAAAAAAGAAGACCGCATGGATCTCTATCGACACGAATATGCCCACTACATGGAACACCACATCCCAATTCCAAAAGAATACCAGTGGCAGCCGGGACTCCACGGAAGCGCGTGGAAATACTGCTGTTCTCTGGTGGGAGCAGTCCCGACACCTTATTACAAGGCAGGGGAAGCCCTGATGAAACATGACTACGAAAAGAAACTCAAAAGCCCGATCCACGATAAGACCGTGGCAATCCGTGACACCTACCGGAGACAGCAGGAGCACAAAAGCAGTCAGGCAAGTATTGTAAAATATGAAGTGGGAGAAATGATCATGCATCCGAAATTCGGCGAAGGATGCATCGAAAAAATTGAACAGGGAGCAGGATCTGTGACACTTCATATCCGTTTTGGAGAAGAAAGGAAAGTCATTGACCAGAAATGGCTGCTCCGAACAAAGTATCAGAAAAAAGAATAGAAAAATATAAAATTTTGCAGGTGGTTTCTGATACACCATGTTATAATGAAAGAAAAAATCATGTGAATGATGAAATGAGAAAAAAGATATGAGTCGTTTAATTTTTCATATAGATGTAAACAGTGCATTCCTCTCATGGGAATCGGCACGGAGAGTAAAAGAAGGCCTTCCGGATCTGAGAGATATTCCGGCGTGTATCGGAGGCGACCCTAAGAAGCGTACAGGAATCGTAGTAGCCAAATCCATTCCGGCAAAAAAATACGGGATCCAGACAGGAGAACCGATGGCAATGGCACTTCGGAAATGCCCGGAGCTCGTGATCGTACAGAGCGATTTTGAACTTTATGTGAAATGCTCCAGAGCGTTCAAAGAAATCTGCGCTTCGTATACACCGATTATGGAATCCTTTTCCATCGATGAAGTTTTTCTCGATATGACAGGAATGTCCCTGCTTTATCCGGACCCGATCGCAGCCGCCCATGAGATCAAAGACAGGATACACAGAGAACTAGGATTCACCGTAAATGTAGGCGTATCTACCAACAAACTGCTGGCAAAGATGGCATCCGATTTTGAAAAACCAGACAAAGTCCACACCCTTTTTCCAGATGAGATCGAGACAAAAATGTGGCCGCTTCCCATCCGAAACCTGCTCTTTCTTGGGAAAGCATCTGAGAAGAAACTGAACGAAATCGGCATCCATACAATCGGTGATCTTGCCCGTGCAAACGAGACCGATATCCAGGCATTACTGGGCAGTAAAAATGGTCATCAGCTTCATCAGTATGCACTCGGAATCGATGATTCCCCAGTCAAAGAACAGGCAGATGCGGCAAAAGGATTCAGTGCAGAAACCACCTTCAATGAAGATATTACTTCACTGGAGCAGGTCTTCCCGATTCTTCTGGAACAGTGTGATATCGTAGCAACAAGAATGCGCAGACAGCAGAAAAAATGCCTGTCCGTAGCTGTCACTTTCCGTACCCTGGACTTCAAAAAGAAATCCCACCAGGCAACCTTCCAGAGCGCAACAGATGTGACAGACGAGATCTACAAACAGGCAAAAAAACTCTTCCGCGAATTCTGGAAAGGGGAACCACTCCGACTGATCGGCGTAGCACTCACGAATCTTTCCGATGACGAATACGAACAGTTATCTCTGTTTGAAAACACCGAAAACAAAGAACGTCACAGGAAACTGGATGCCGCACTCGACACGATCCGGCAGAAATACGGCAATGACAAGATCACCCGCGCGAGCATTATGAATAGCAACTCCGGCATCGCGCGAAAAGCCCGCGCACAGATGCAGAACGAACTCGAGACAAGACGCGGAAAACAAGCGAAGAAAGGCACAGACAATGGAAATATTTGACATCATAGATAAAGAAGGAAACCCAACAGGCAGGACAGTAACCCGCGAGAAAGCACACGCAGAAGGCATCCCTCACCGAACCGCCCACATCTGGATCATCCGCCAAAAGGACAACAGGATCCAAGTCTTACTCCAGAAACGCTCCCAAAACAAAGACTCCTTCCCCGGTAAATTCGACACCTCCTCCGCAGGCCACATCCAGGCCGGAGATGAGCCCCTGGAGTCCGCACTCCGCGAACTCCACGAAGAACTCGGCATCCAGGCCACCCCAGTCCAGCTCCAATTCGCCGGAACCTTCCCCATCTCCTTCGCCAAAGAATTCCACGGAAAACTGTTCCGCGATGAAGAACTAGCCTTCGTCTACATCTACAGCCAGCCCGTAAACATCAATGACCTGGTCTTACAGAAAGAAGAAGTAGAATCCGTAGAATGGTTCGACCTCGAAGACACGTATGAAGAATGCCAGAAATGCAGAGACAAATTTTGCGTGCCGAGTGGCGGGTTTGAAGTGGTACAGAGATTGTTGAGAGAGAAGCAGGTGTAAAAAATGCAGATCAGTTTATTATTAATGGAAGAAATCATAAAACTTTTTGTGATCATGTTTATGGGATATGCGGTTGTAAAAGCAGGACTTATGAAGTCCTCAGAGAGCAAAAGCGTGTCCGTGATCATGGTTTACTTGGTCATTCCGTGCGTGATTCTGAATGCCTTTCAGGTAGAATACACACCCGATGTTCAGAAAGGACTGCTTCTGGCATGCGCGGCAGCAGTCGCAGTACATATCCTGTTTTTGTTCCTCACCGCGATCTTAAAGAAGCCACTTCATCTGGACGTGATCGAACGCGCAACGATCATCTACTCAAATGCAGGAATCCTCGTAATCCCGCTGGTACAGGAATTACTCGGTCAGGAATACGTCATTTACTCCAGTGCCTACATTGCCGTTCAGCTCATCCTGATCTGGACACACTGCAAAAATATGCTCTGTGAAGAAGATAAACTGGAGTGGAAAAAAGTACTTTTGAATATAAATATCATCTCCATCATAGCCGGAGTAGTACTGTTCATCTTCCGAATCCAGCTCCCTTCCGGAGCCCAGGACATCCTGAACATGATGAACAACATGATCGGTCCACTCGGCATGCTTCTGGCAGGAATGGTCATCGCAGAAGTCCCACTGAAAACCGTATTTACCAGAAAAAGAAGCTACCTTTCTGCCGCACTGCGACTGCTTATTTATCCGGTGTTTGTTTTGATATTGATGAAAATAATCCACCAAAAGGGAATGGATTTTCAGGAATTACATTAGCCTACAATGTTGAACATAAAGAAGATGTAGAGACTGTAATTGCATTAGTAAGAAAAGCAGGTGGAAAAATTGTAAAAGAGCCACAGGAAGTTTTTTGGGGTGGATATCACGCATATTTTTCGGATTTAGATGGATATTATTGGGAAGTTTCTTGGGGACCCAATTTTCAATTTGATGAAAATGGACTATTGAAATTTTAGTAATTAAGGGAGATAGCAAAAATGGCTTCAAGTAAAGAATATTTAGATTTCATTTTAGAACAATTGTCCGAGTTGGAAGAAATATCATATAGAGCAATGATGGGTGAATATATAATTTATTATCGAGGGAAAATCATGGGTGGAATTTATGATGATAGATTTTTAGTGAAGCCTGTCAAATCTGCAATAGCGTATATGCCGGATGTAGAATACGAATTGCCGTATGAAGGTGCAAAGGAAATGCTATTGGTAGATGATGTTGACAACAAAGAATATTTAACCGAATTATTTAAGGCGATATATGACGACTTACCGACACCGAAAAAGAAAAAATAACCAATATTGAAAACATCTCAATATTATGGTATAATTCATATAATGAGGTGAGAGAGATGAAAGTAAAGGAAATATGTGATTATTCGGGTTCGACATTGCTTGGAATGAACGGCGGAATGGTTGAGAGTCCCGATTCAAAAAGAATTATATATGCACGCAAAGCAGACTTGACAAAGCCTGAAACGGAAATATGGATATGCGACAGGGATTTTGAAAATCATCGCAAGGTATATGATGTAAACTGCGGCAATCACAACGGCCCGTCAGCAACATTTATAACAAACAGCCTTATAGTTTTTCGTGATGTGGAATTTGATGGCATAGCCGGCAAAGAGCCGTCTATATGTGTATTCCGTATACTCGATGTTGATACGGGTGAGGTTAAGTACAAAATTCACGGCAAAGAAAGTCATTGTGCGGAAAACGGCAAGTATCCGTTTTCAATATCGACAGAATATCTTGACAAAAATCCCGATTATCCCGAAATTAATTCGTGCGGAATTTACATACTTGATGTTGAAAGCGGAAAAATAACGCTTGTTGCAACAGAGGAAGATATTTTAAATATGGTAAGGGAACACGGTCTTACTCCGAACGAGCATACCGCGTCTGTCAGCCACGTTCAGCTAAATCCGTCCGCAACGGCAGTTATGATGCGCTTGGGCGTAAAGGACTGCCCTGTATTCGGTGCGTTGGGTTGTATAGATTTAGACACTAAAAAAACGCATATGATAGAGGACAAGCCTGTACATCAGCTTTGGTTTGACGATGACACATATATGGCTACACGTCAGTTTAATCAAGGCAGACACATTGAAATGGAAACAAGCTACATTGCACGTTTTTCAAAGGACGGAGAGGAATTAGAAGTGCTTGGCGGAATTTCAAATCATATGGACGGAAGTTTTGACAGAAAATATTTTGCCGGTGACAGATGTTATCCCGACTTTGCACCGAATGTTTATTTGTACAAGCGCGGTGACAAAAATCCGATTGCGACTTTTGAAATATCGCAGGACGAATACACCACATGGAAACTTCAGGTACATCCAAATCCGTCGTTTTCGCGTGACGGAAAGCGTCTGTACTTTAATAAACAGTGCAAATGTTACAACGGAACATACAGAACGGTAGCTGTTTTTGCAGATATTTCTGAAATTATTTAAAACTAACTTGCAAAAATTGTCCTTTTTTGCTATACTGTATATGTTGTAATTATTAAAGAAGGAATGTGAACATAAATGATTATTATTATGAAAGAATCCGCATCGGCAAAGGAAATCGAGAGTGTTGAAAAACTACTTGCCGAGTTCGGATTCCAAACGCACCCTATTCAAGGCGAAAAGAAAACAGTTATCGGCGCAATCGGCGACAAGCGTCTTTTAAGTATGAATCAAATTCTTACTATGGACGGTGTTGAAAACGTTGTTCCGATTATGAAACCATATAAACTTGCATCTAAGGAGCTTCACAAAGAACCGTCAGTTATCGAAATCGGTCACGGAATAACAGTCGGTGGCAAGCAGCTTGCAGTATTTGCAGGCCCTTGCGCAATCGAAAGCCAGGAACAGTTCACAACTGTATCAAAGGCTGTTAAGGCCTCTGGTGCAAACATTCTTCGCGGCGGTGCGTTCAAGCCTCGTTCATCACCATATTCATTCCAAGGTCTTGAGGGTGACGGCTTGAAGATTATGTACAACAGCGGTCAGGAACTTAATATGCCTATCTGTACTGAAGTACTTGATACAAGAGATGTTGAACTTGTTGCAAAGTATGCTGATATTATGCAAATCGGTGCAAGAAATATGCAGAACTTCAAACTTCTTCGTGAAGTCGGTAAGTGCGACAAGCCTATACTTCTAAAGAGAGGTCTTGCTTGTACTATGGAAGAGTGGCTAATGGCTGCCGAATATATTATGTCTGAGGGTAATGAAAAGGTAATCCTTTGTGAAAGAGGTATCAGAACATACGAAACTGCTACAAGAAATACATTTGACCTTTCGGCAATTCCTGTTTCAAAGGAACTTTCTCATCTTCCTATTATTGCCGATCCGAGCCATGCAACAGGTACATATAAGTATGTTCCGGCTATTGCAAAGGGTGCTATTGCGGCAGGTGCTGACGGTCTTATGATTGAAGTACATAACTGCCCTGAAAAGGCTGCGTCAGACGGCGCACAATCGCTTACACCTGAAAAGTTTGACAAGCTTATGAAAGAGCTTGATCCAATCGCGAAGGCAGTAAATAAGATTCTATTATAAGAAATTTATAGGCTGGATGAAGTTGCCCACATTGTGTGAACAATTTTATTTCAGCCTTTCGTTTTATTGAAGGGAGTTATTGACTTAATATGTTAGGTTATCTTGGTCCGAACGGAACATTTTCACATCAGGCGGCTATGGAATGGTCTGAGGGTAAAGAAGAAATAAAGGAGTTTTCAACGATTTATTCTGTAATTTTAGCG
>OLRG01000750.1_pt1 | contig 29330 bp, 20 predicted proteins | sample 1672331 | NCBI WGS metagenome assembly OLRG01 (sample SAMEA3136672, study PRJEB25190) | human gut metagenome
ACATGGAGCTGACTGTTACTAATAGGTCGAGGGCATAACCAAAGCAGTGATAGGTTTGGATGATGATGTTGGTTTTAACTGTATGTAGTTTTGAAGGTACATGGAATATAGACAGGAATGAGAAGCAGTGCGAAAGCACTGTTTTTTTCTTGCAAAAACTAGAAGTGCTACATTGCACTTCTATAAAAATACAAACACTCAACAGGCGTTACTATTACGTAAACTGTGAATAGTTTACGCTATTACTATGAAATAATCCAGAATTAATTGATAAAAGAGAAAATTTATCAGTTGATTCTGGGTTATTTTTTGGGGATAAAACACGTAACTTCTTGAAATAGTGTTATAAATCTTGAAATTGTGTTATAAATCTTGAAATTGTGTTATAAATCATGAAAATTTAATATTCATTAAATTGGAAAGTTATGTTAATATAGTGTATGAAACAAAGACAAGAGAATGCCGATAGACAGCAAAGGAGAGACAGAATTATATTATCGGTTCATGGAAAAGGGATGGAGTTCGAAAATGAGAGGAAAGGCAAAACAGAGAGTTAGTCTGATACTTGTAGTGACAATGGTACTCGGAACAGCATTAACAGGAAATACTGTATTTGCAACAGGAGAGAGCAGTGACGAACAAGATCGGATAAAAATTAACATTTCTAAAGATTCTGAACAAACTGTGGAACAGAATGTTACACAGACAATTCATGTGACTGCGCAGGGGCAGTGCTCGCAATCAGTCTGTCTGAATGTATATCTAAAAAACGAGGACGGATCTGCAGCAACAGATATAGATGCAGTCAATCTTCTGACAAGCGATCAGCTTACAGATAAAAACACACAGAAAACAATCGATGAGACATTGAAAGATTCAGTGACTCTTAATAATGGAACAAAGGCAAGTCCAACAGCAGAGTGGAAGAACGACAAGGACGATAATGGAACAGTTACTTCTAAATATCTGCAGATTACAATGCCAGCAGATGCAACAGCAATCAACTTTGATATGCAGCTTCAGTATCGTACAGATGAAGCAAGCTATACAAAGAAAGTGCTGGTTGAGGCAAAGGCATTCGAAGAGGAGCAGGATATCACAGAAGCAGCTAAGAGAGCAGACGAGAGCAAAGAGAATGAAGCGACAGTTGCCTGGGAAGGTCAAGCAGTAAGTCAACCAGAAAGCGAAGCTGCGGATGAGGATGCGGACGGAGAAAATGAATCACAAGTAATGGCTGCAAGTGCAGAGACCGGAGTGACAATTTACTTTGCAGCACCGAAGGATTGGACGGATAAGGAATATACAATAGAAGCAAAGGGATGCGAATCAAATCCCGAGAATAGATGGATCTGCCAAGAGATGGTAAATACTGGAGAGACATACAATAATCTTCAGGTATATAAAGTAGTTATGTCGTATCCCAAATATGGTGGATATGATAGATTTCAATTTCTAGCTAAGTTAGAAGGTCAACAACTAGATTATAAAGAAGTTTTTCAAAATTGGAAAACAGTAGCTGATATTGATGGAAGAATTTTTTATTCTGATGGGAAATCAGAAGTTTACAATCCCTTCGATCCTAACAACCACACCTACTTCGCTGGAAAAAACATCCTTTTCTATGACAAAGGCAATGAAGATCTTTCCGGTGGTGTAACAGCAGTATTCTATGAAAAGGACAGTTCAGGAAATCTGACAGAAGTAAAACGAATCGAGATGACAGCAGGTACTGGAAACAAAAAATTTTCAGTAACAATTCCAGATGAGGCGTGCTCCTACATTCGTTTTGTAAAAACATCAGATGAAAAAACATTAGGAGATTCTTACTCGAATTTCTATGGACAGGGAGAAACAGAGGCTATAAAAAGTTTTGTATACAGTGACTCAATGTATTGTTATAACTACAATGGTACTGCAGATAATTCTTCTTGGGGGACAGCAGGTGCAGTAACAGTTTATTATGACGCAACATTATCCAAACTGTCCTATAAAGATACAGATGATGCGAAAAATGATGGAAAAGGAATTCCATATCCAGGTACGACGGATGTTTATTATTATGCTACAAACGGAACGGATGAAAAAACCGGGAAAATGGAATTAGATAATAAAGAAGGCTATCCAGATGTATATAAGGCGAATCTTCTGGATGGATACAATAAAGTAAGATTTGCAGCTTATGATCTCAAGGACGCAAATGTATCACAAAATGGTGATGTGACAGATTTAGTAACAATCCCAGGTGGTTTGATGAATCCGTGTTATTACGGTGATTCAAGTGATGATGTTATTTACAAAGGTGGAAATCGTGGTGGATATTGGGATGAGGCTTATACTGTAAGAGATCCTGAAAAAGAAGCAAAACAACATAATAGTAAAGCTGTTGTAGACATTAATGAAGGCAAATTTACAAGAAATGCGAGCACTTTATATGTAAATTCAACATTTTATGACTATTATACAGATTATGAATTGAACGGAAAAAACCGAGATAATTATGATGATTACCAAACATCTTCACAAAGAACTTATGTTACCTTTCGTCAGTTTGACCAAGCACTCAGTGATTACTATAAAAAGAAAAACGTAAGTATACCGATTTATACAGGTCATTTTCAGCCAGATTGTTGGGATAATCCTTTTTCTAAAATCGCCGATAAATTAGAACTTTATGGATATGGAAATAAAAAGGGTTTTATGTCTACGAACAACTCAGCATTGAATGCAAATGGAGATAAACGAGACGAGTACGTTTATTCCGCAGCGCAAGGATTGGTAGCAAATGCATTAAATGAAAACAATCTAATGACTTCAGATAACAAAGTATTAGAACCACATTTTAATGAGGAATTTCTTACAGGAGATAATAGTAAGCATACAGCGCTTGCAAAGATATATAAGAATGTTTCGTTTCCTTTTACAAAACAAAAACTGAACGATAAAGGGGAAAAAGATGATAACGGCGTTGAATACTGGTACTTTGATAGTGCAGATACAACACTGGCGATGCGTACTGATACAGAATCAGGGAATTATTATCTGGAGAATGTAAAGAAACAAGACTGGGCAAAAAATGTAGATAGTGCCAGTAGTGATAAAGGAACGCATGGTTTTTTCCCATTTAATGAAACATCAACTCCATGCAGGGCAAGTAAATATAACTATGGATTTGGTACGAAGTTAGAATTTAAATTCCGCCTGACAGACGATGGAACGGTAGTAGGAACAGATGGAAAAAAAGATCCAATCAAATTCAACTTCTCCGGTGATGATGATGTTTGGGTGTATGTGGATGGAAATCTTGCACTGGATGTTGGTGGAGCACATGGAAAAGTAACAGGTCAGATTGACTTTAAAAACAAAATAGCAACAGTTAGCAAGACAAAGGTAAGTCAAGGATCTCCAACAGAAGGTAATGACACTCGGAGTGAATTTAAAATTAAAGGTTCAAATTCTGATGAACATACATTAACCATGTTTTATATGGAACGTGGTATGTGGGAATCAAATATGAAAGTATCCTTCAACTTCCCGGATGAAAATGAATTCGCTGTGGAAAAGAAAGTTGATACAACAGATGTGAATACAGATTTATTCCCGACATCATTGTTTGAAGATGCTAACGTATTCCCATTCACGATTCAAAATCAGGCAACACATTATGCACCGAAACCGACACAATCTTCCGATGCAAAACAGCCTATAATTTATAATGATAGTTTTTTACCAGGAAAGATATCAAGTGCATCTCCACAGAATACATTTGAAACTGTAGACATCAAGGATAATCAGTCGAAAGTGGTTCACTGGAAGGCAAATCGTGATGATGCGGAAGGAGAATATGTTAACCAAAGATTTGGAATCATACAACCGGCAGCCGGTAATACATTTAATGCTTCTGAAACAAATGCATTCTTGCAATTCAAGATGTACTATGACTATCCGGACATTCCGGGACTTACAAGTACCTATCTGGAACTGGAAGATTCCTCAGGACAAAAAATAGGAGGTTATCTTTCAGGAAAGACTTACGGAAACAGTAGTCTTGTACAGAAAAAATGGAATACGATTCAGGTTGATCTGAGTAAACTACAGGGAGATAAGAAATTTGATTATTCCAAGATAAAAAATATCAAATTTAATTATAATTTCGAGAGAGATATTTACTTGGATGATTTTATATTCATTCCTTCCGTTGTAGCAGCAGCCAAAACTGGATTTGTAACACAGCAGCAGGATATCCCGGATTATGGTTCTGCGACAAGTGGAACATTGGAATATCCGGAAGGAGCACAGTATACATTATCTAAAAATGATGGCTCATCAAAACTGTACAGAATCGGCAGTGACGGAATGTTCGCCTTGGCAGATGGAGAGACAGCAACATTTAGTGATCAGTTTAGACGAGGAAGCTACATTGCTGTATCGGAAGATGTGAATTCATCGGTATTTGATACGACATGGACACTTTATGAAAATGGACAGGCTGTGTCAACAATGGGAACAGGAACAACGGTGGAAAATGAAGGTTCTATTCCATCAGTTAAAAATGTTACAAGCGATACGATTCGAGATGGTCGTAAAGAAGTATATAAGTCTGGTTCAAATGGTAATGTAGAAATATCTAACAGCGGATATCCTTCTACCGGATATGCGAAGAATCAAGATGGTAAGACAAATAATGAAAATACAATTGTATTCAGATCATATGTAGCTCCTGATAATCAGACAACTATGACAAAGCTGAAAGCAACATTTGTCAATAAAGTAAAAACCGGAAAAATAAAGATTTGCAAAGCAACAGCAGACGGTTCGGATACATTGAACGGTGAGTATACATTCCGTGTAGAGTTCAGTAATGTTGCAGAGCTCTCGTTGGAATCTCAGAAGATTGTAAAGTATTATACAATCAAAGCTGGAGACTTCGTGACTATTGATGGAATTCCGGCAGGAACAGATTATAGAATCAGCGAGATTAAAAGTACAGATGGTTCCACACTGGAAAGTGTAATTGTGAAAAATAATAATACATTCGATGCAGGATATGATCCGGTTACGAAAGTTGTTGCCGGTAAGGTGATTGCTTCCAGTGATATGACAGGGGAAGGAATAAACAATCCAGATACATCATCAAATGCTACAATTATTACTTTCAAGAATACGTTAAAACCTACAATCAATCTTAATCTTACAAAAGAGTGGAAAAATACAAATAATATTACACTTCCAGATTCAATTAAGATCCGGCTTCAGAGAAGCAGCGATAATGGTCAAAACTGGGAAACAGTTAAATACGATGGAACAAACGAAACAATAACACTTTCTCAAGGATATGACGGAAAGTGGAGTTATTCATTCAAAGATCTGGATCGATATGTGAATTATACAGCAGATCCAAAGGTTCCATATATCTATCGAGTTGTAGAGGTATCAGGAGACGATGAAAATGAGACGGTGATTGAAGATGACGGATATCTGAATGATAAGTACAAAGTAACTTACAGTGATAATGTAGATTGTGCAAATATTTCCACAGAGACTCCGGAAAGTAAAACACAATCCTTTACAATAACAAATACTTACAGTCCTAAGACAAATATTAAGGTCACAAAACAGGATGCATCAACTAAGGAACTACTGGATGGTGCTGAGTTTAAACTGGAAAAGATGAAGGAAGAGACATCGACAAGAAAGCCTGTAGTTGATGACAGTTTCGCAGCCAGAACAGTAGCAACAGGTGACAGTGGTTCTCCTTCAGGAATTGCAGAATTCAAGAATCTGGAAGATGGAACCTATCGTCTGACGGAGACAAAGGCAGCAAAGAATCATAGTTTGTTGAAAGATCCGGTTATTATAGTGATCAACAGGAATGGAAAGAGTCTGATTGATAATAAAAAGTGTGAGGTAGTGGATAATACCATTTCTATTACGATTTCCAATCAGGCAAGATTCAATCTTCCAGCCACAGGAGGATATGGAAGGTACATTGTGATACTTGGAGGGATTGCCCTTGCAGGGGTAGGACTCTTCATGTATAGATTACAAAAACGCAGAAAGGAGGGTAACATCTCCTAGACGCAACAATAAAAAGAAATAATAACACGATAAAGTGAAAGAGAGGAAGGAAAGTATGGGAAAATTTAGAAAAATGCTGGCAGGCGTGTTAAGTGCAGCAATGGTACTGTCAACTATGACAGTGACGGCATTTGCAGCAGAGACTAAAATGCCGACAATTGACACAAATAAAAAAGGAAGTATTACAATTAATAAATACGAAGGTAATGATACAAATAAACCATTAGCCGGAGTAGAATTTACAATTTATAAAATTGCAGATTTAGAGCAGGGAAGTGATCCTGTAGAATTAAAATATAAATCATTAATTGGAGATAAGGTTACAATTACAAGTGATACTAAATATAATGAAATAAAATCAGTTGTAGATGCGAAGGTTGCAGATAAAACTTTAACTGGAACATCCCAAAAAACAGAAATGAAAGATGGAAAAGCAACGGCTGAGTTTACAAACCTTGATTTAGGTGTATATCTTGTTGAAGAAACAAAAGCACCTTCACAGGTTGTAAATAAGACAGCAAATTTCCTTGTATCAGTACCAATGACAAATAAAGATGGTGATGACTGGGTATATAATATTACAGCCGATCCAAAGAATGAAACTGTATATGGTGGGATTACTTTAATAAAAAAAGGTAAGACTATTAAGGTGGATGGATCTGAAACTGAAGAAACTTTGAAAAATGTAAGCTTCGAACTTCAGAAATATGAAACAACAGGTTGGGAAACAGTAGATGAGTATACGACTAATGAGTCAGGATCAATTAATGTAACAAAGCTTGCACCAGCAAAATATCGTTTTATTGAGACAAATCTTGGCGGAACAGATGACAATAAAGGTTATATTTTAGATGGAAAAACAGCATACGAATTTACTGTTGATACAGATGGAAAGATTAAAGTAGGTAATGCAGAAGCATCAAAGAGTGCTACAATTACTGTCTATAATGAAAAACCAAGTCTCGAAAAATCAGTAAAAAATACAGATGGTAAATATGACAATGATACAGATGCATCTGTAGGAGATACAGTTACATGGAAAGTAGAAGCTTCCGTTCCTTCTAATGTAAACGAATTGAAAACATATAAGCTGACAGATAAAATATCTGATACTCTTACATGGGAAAATACGACAAATGCTAATTTAGCAATTACAACAGACAACAACACAACTCTTATTGAAAATACAGACTATACATTGACAGTACCTGAAGATAACAAAACAGGTGGAACATGGACAATTGAGTTTACAGAGGATGGAAAAACAAAACTTGCAACTAACAAGGTAAAAGTTATCACAGTTACATTTAATACAAAATTAAATGAAAGTGCAAAAATTGGATCAGAAGGAAATTTAAATGATGCAGAACTGGATTACTCAAATGCAATTTATCCAACAGAAGATCCAAAAAATCCAAATAACAACAATGAACCAGGAGAAGATAAGATTCAAGATCAGGCAATTGTATATTCATTCCAGATGAATATCGAAAAAGTTGATGGAAAGAATCAAGCTATTAAACTGCAAGGTGTAACGTTTGATCTCTATAGTTATACTGGAAAAAATCCTAATCCTACAGAGGCTGATTTAAAGGGATCTGATGGAAAACGAATTGCACACGATTTAACAACAGATGCAAACGGAAAAATTCAGTATAAAGGATTAAAAAATGGTACTTATTATCTTGTAGAGACAAAGACTATAAAAACAAAAGATGGAAAACAATATAATCTTCTGAAAGAACCAGTTAAAGTGGAAATTAAAGTTGACTATACAACACAGACAGTAACAACTATCGAAAAAGATACAGACGGAAATGTTATTGCTGCAACTACTGTAAAGAATAAAACTTTCACAGGTGGAGATACTGGTTCAGCTGGAACATTTACAGTTACTGTAAAGAACTATACAGGTTTCGACCTCCCAACAACAGGTGGTATGGGAACAGTTCTCTTCTCCATCGCAGGTTTTGCACTGATGGCAGGAGCAGCATTTGTACTTCTGAAAGGTAGAAGAAAAGACGCGTAAGAAATCAGAACAATTGCTATAAACTTTTAATTTCATAATGCTATATAAATAGGAGAGGGCAGAAGAATCTGTTCTCTCCTAAAGTAGATTTTACGCTGCTGTGAACAGTAACATGTCGAGCAGTGATTTATTTTTGGGGAAGAGTCAGATGAAAAGGATTCGGGTTATATTTTGTGTTATTATATTCATAACGGGATTGGGAATCGCATCGTATCCATTTATCAGTAACATGGTTGCGCAGCGGCATGCCAGTCAGGTTGTGAAAGATTATGAGACAAATGTAGAAGAAATGGATGAAGAGAAGATTGATGCAATGAAGGAAGCAGCGAAGAAATATAATGAGCAGCTTAGCAATGTTGTATCAGTGGATGATGAAAATGAAAATAATGAGCAGGGAGAGAGTTATGTAGATCTTCTGAATATCGGTGAATCGTTAGGGTATATTACGATTCCGAAGATTGATGTGAATCTTCCAATCTATAACGGAACGAGTCAGGATGTCCTTTCCAAGGGTGTCGGTCATATGGAGCAGTCTTCGTATCCGCTTGGCGGAGAGAGTACGCACTGTGTGTTGACAGGACACAGGGGACTTCCGAGTGCGGTATTATTTACAGACTTGGACAAGTTAGAGATTGGAGATGAATTTTATCTTCATGTATTAGACGAGATTCTTGCGTATAAGGTGGATCAGATCAAGGTAGTAGAGCCAAATGAATCCGGGGATCTGGAGATCATTGATGGAAAAGATTATTGTACGCTTGTGACATGTACACCATATGCGATCAACTCTCATCGGCTTTTAGTTCGTGGAGAACGGACGGAATATAAAGGAGAACAGGATAAACAGACAAAGAATCAGATGCAGACAGGCGCTTTGACGAAGCGTATTGTTGATGTATGGCCGTGGCTTCTGGGAGCATTTCTTGTCGCAGTGCTGATTGAAAGCGGTATCTTTTTCTCGATTTTAAAACGTAAGAAACAGGACATGGAGGAGTAAGTAATGGAGTATTATGAGAAACTGCAGAAAGCGATCGATGCAGTAGAGCATGTGATTATTGGAAAAGATGAATGTGTGGAGAAGATCATGGAAGCAATTCTTGCAGGAGGTCATGTTCTGGTGGAAGATATTCCGGGAGTCGGAAAGACGAGCCTTGCGCTTGCATTTGCGAAAGTACTTGATCTGGAACAGAACCGTGTCCAGTTTACTCCGGATGTTCTTCCGGCAGATATTACAGGATTCTCTCTTTATAGGAAGGAACTCGGAAGTTTTGAGTATCAGGAAGGTGCAGTTATGTGCAATCTGTTTCTGGCAGATGAGATTAACCGTACTTCCCCAAAGACACAGTCGGCGCTTCTGGAGGCGATGGAAGAGCGAAATGTAACAGTAGATGGAATTACACATGTGCTCCCGGAACCATTTCATGTGATTGCGACAGAGAACCCGATTGGATCTGCCGGAACACAGATGCTTCCGGAGTCTCAGCTTGACCGTTTTATGATCAGTCTGCAGATTGGATATCCGGAGAAGCAGGATGAATTAAAGATTCTTATGAGCAGAGACAGGACGAATCCGATGGATGCGCTTCAGCCGGTAATCTTCCGGGATGAGTTGAAAGAGATGCAGAAGCTGACCGAAGAGGTTCGAATCCATCAGGTGATCTATGAATATATCATTAACCTTGTGGATGCAACAAGAAAGAATGAAATGATCGAGCTTGGAGTCAGTCCTCGAGGTGCACTGGCACTTGCGAAGATGGCTAAGGCATCTGCATTTCTCTCAGGAAGAAGCTATGTGATTCCGAACGATGTTTCAGATGTATTTCTTAATGTTGCGGAGCATAGAATCCGTCTGAGTTCGAAAGGGCGTCTGAATCACCTGACCGCAGAGAAAGTGCTTGGTGAAGTGTTAGATACTGTGAAAAAACCGGTGCCGCAGAGACGATAAAATCTATAGAATGAAGTAGGACAGGCATATGAGAAATAAAAAAATATATGGCGGAATCTTATTTGTGACGCTTGTGATTGCGCTTTTCTGGGAATCCGCTTTGATTCGGACACTTTTCGCATATGAAGTGTTGATGCTTCCACTTCTCTTTCTTCAGGCAGAGTATTTTGCGAGAAATCTGGAATCCCGTCTACACGTTCCGGTCCGATATGTACAGAAAGGGCAGGAATTTGCGGTGGAAGTTGAACTGGAAAATCATTCTTTCATGCCGATGGAATCAATTCCTGTGGAAATCAGCTGTGAGAATGAATTTACAAAAAGCAGATTCAGCGCAAAGGATACGGCGATGGCCGAGGCAAGGAAAAAAGTGCGGTTACAGTTTTTCCTTGAAGCGAAATATTGTGGCAGAGTGAAAGTGTCTGTTGAGAAGGTGAAGGCACAGGATTATCTGCGGTTGTTTTCGAGAGGGAGCGAGAAGAAATATCAATCCGAAGAAGTGATGGTACTTCCGGTGATTCATAAAATACCGGTGCAGCAATCATTTCAACTGGAAGAAAATCTGGAAGGACAGCTGTTTTCAAAAAATAGAATCGGTGAGGATACTTCAGAAGTATTTGACATTAGGGAATATCGTTCGGGAGATACTTCTCACAGGATCCACTGGAAATTATCTGCGAAGACAGATGATTTTATGGTGAAGGAATATAGTCTGCCAATGGAACGCACAGTATTACTTTTTCTTGATCTGCATATTGGAAAAGAAGAAAAGTTTACACAGCAGAAGCTGGATCATTTTCTTGAAATCCTGGCTTCACTGTCATGGTCTATGCAGGAGCAGAACTGGCATCACAAGGTGATCTGGTGGGATGAACAGAATCAGATGTTAAAGGAAGCGGATGTTTCTTCGGAGGAAGAAACCTTTCGTATGTTAGAACAGATCTGTTCCTCCAGAGTATATTCGAAAGCATATGAGATTCAGGAATTATATTTCCGGCAGTTTGGCGAGCGGACAGAAGAGCTCGGAATGCAACTTGATATTTCAGGGAAACTTTATCATGGTGGAAGATGTATAAAAGTATTCCGCCAAGAGAAACTGGAAGAGGATTTAATGGAATGGGAACTGGAACTGTAAAGAAGAAAAAAACAAATCATACAGAAGAGACAGGAATCCGTGTGGTACGCAGACGGATTCTACAGGAAGATCCGCAGGGAGACAGACTTTCTTCTGCCTCGTTCTGGTGGATGACGGGACTGTGCTTTCTAAGTACAGTGGCTCTTTGTATGCTGTTTACAAAAGCATTTTCTATTACATTTGCAAAATGGCTCGTTTATCCGGCGATGCTTGTGTACTGTGTTCTCTTTACATTATATTATGAACAAAGACAGTTGAAAAAATATTGCGTGTTTCTCTTTTTAGGAGTTGTTTTTGTGCTTTGTCTGGTCATGTTTCTGATACAGAAGGAGTTGATGGCAAGCATTTCTTATGTGTGGATGCAGATGGCAGAGCAGTTGAACCGGTCTTATCAGGGAGATTTGAGTGTGCCATCAGGAGCCGGAAATTCTGCGACACTGTTTTTCCTTTTTTTGTTCCTTGGTGTTGTGTGGATTCTTGCACAGGGAATGATCAAGAGACACGAGAAAGGATATTTTCTGTTGATCACATTTCCTGTGTTACTGGTTGTTCTGCTAAGTGGGGGAAATGTATCGAAAGCAGCTCTTTTTCTATTACTCCTTAGTTTCTTGTGCATCACGGCAGCATCCGGAATCCGTGTGAGAAAGAAGTTCTGGGGTGGAGAAGAGAGCGAGGCATTTTGTCAGAATCTCCGGGCGGTTCGAAGAATTCAGAGCAGAGCATCTGTCGTGTGTATCGCAGCAGGAACGATTCTGCTTCTGACTTCCTTTTACCTGCTTGGACCGGTTCTTTCAAAGCCAATCGTGACGTTATCAGATGTATCAGCGCCTGTGAAAGTTCATGGAATGCAGTTCCTTTATGATTTCCTTCCGAAAATATCAGGTGGTAAGTTGAATCTTTCGCTTGAAGGGGTCGGAGGTGGTGTCTCGGACGGAGAATTGGGAGATGTCGAAGGATCTTCCTATGATGGAATCGAATCCATCCGTGTGACGACATCTGCACAGCCGAAAGAGGTTCTGTATTTAAAAGGATTTGTCGGATCAGAATATACCGGAGACAGCTGGAAACCGGGAGATGAAGATGCGCTGCAGGATGCGGCTCTCAACTGGAAAACAGAAGAAAATTCCCTTCTCTATCTGCAGAATCTTCCGTTTTTGCGAATGATGTATACGCAGACACAGCAGCCGGAGCAGATGACGGTAGAGAGATTGAATGCAAATACAAAGTATACCTATGTTCCATATCAGGCTTATCTGAACGACTATTATGAGATGATCGGCGGAGATGGTTCAGTTGCAGGGCAGACAGCGCAGGATGACAGTTATGCATGGTTTCCGGTTACAGATTTCCAGAAGGAAATGACAGAGTGGGCAAAGCAGGATGATCAGCAAAGTGTACTTGACGAAGTGGAGACTTCTTATGAGGTATATGTAGAAAATAATTATGAAGATGTTCCTTCAGATCTGAAACAGCTGAAGAAAATGTGCAAGGAGAAAAAAGCAGAGTGGAAAAAGAAAATGAGCGGAGATATCACACAAGAGCAGAAGGATGATCTTGTCAGTGAGCGGATCACGGATGTGAAGCAGTTCATAAGACAGACGCTCTGGAAACAATGCTCCTTTTCAGAATCTGTAAAAAAGCTGCCGAAGGGAGAAGATTATGTAGAATATTTTCTGTTTGACAGTAAGAAAGGAGATTCTACAGCATTCGCTTCCGCAGCGGCGTTGATGTTCCGTGAGTGTGGAGTTCCAGCAAGATATGTAGTCGGTTATGCGGCACCGGCAAACTTATTTACGGAAAACAGTGAGGGGAATTACTCGGCAGTTCTCCAGGATGACAATGCACATGCATGGGTGGAAATCTATGTGCCGGGTGCCGGATGGATGCCGGTGGAGACAACACCTGGATTTGACGGAACGATTGAGAATGTTGAAAGTACCGATGTTCAGACGGATTCAGTGAAGGATCAGAAGGACAAAAAGGAAGAGAAGAAAAACTGGAAAGAGGAAGCGGGAGATCTTTTTAAAGATACAAAGAAAGCTTTCAGTGGCAAAACAGTAGAAATTGTGAGCGGAATTCTTCTATTCTTACTATTAGTCGAGGCAAGGAGACGTTGGATTTCCGGAAGAAGACGGGGCAACGGAAGAAAATTATCGAAGGAACAGAAGGTAAAAGAAATCTTTTGCAGCTTCTATGAAGTGCTTTTGTTTGGTGGATTTTCACAAGATGTGGATACAACGGAAGAAGAATTTGAAAGAGAAGTTGCACTGCGTTATCCGGAATTTACGGAGAAGGAGTTGGAAAAGTTCAGGACTCTTGTTCTTCAGGTGCATTATGGATATGAGGTAATCTCAGAGCAGGATGTACAGTTTGCACGAGACGAGTATGATAAGCTTGTAAAGGCAACAGTAAGACAGATGAAGTTCAGAAAGAAGAGCGTATTTTATATATGGAAAGGATTCTGATGAGAGAAAGGAGCGTGAGGAAATGAGGAGGCTGGCAGCGGTTCTCTGTGTGTTGATCTATCTTGGCGGTGTAATTGTATTTGCGTGGCCGGATCTTAACAGTTTAAAAACAGGATATGAGAATAAGAAAGTGATGGAACAGTTCCAGGATCAGACAGAAGCAGAACAAAGTGTATCTAATCAGACAGACTCTACCTCTGCCGATTCCAACCAGATCCCAAAGAACGCCCAGTTCTACCAGGAGATGCAGGCATATAATCAGCAGATCTTTTCTGATGGCCAGTCAGGACTGACTGATCCATGGTCTTACGAGCAGGAGACATTAGATCTGTCAAAGTATGGGATCGATGACGGGATGATCGGGATTCTTGATATTCCGAAGATGGATGTGACATTGCCGTTATATCTCGGCGCGACGCAGGAGAAGATGGCGAAAGGTGCGGTCATGCTTGGACAGACTTCATTTCCGGTACAGGGCACAGACAGTAATTGTGTGATCGCAGCGCACCGTGGATGGAAGGGGATTCCGATGTTCCGCGAGATCGAGCGGTTGGAGATCGGAGATGAACTGACGATACAAAACTGTCAGGAAACATTGACGTACCGTGTGTCTGAGATTGAGATTATCCTGCCGGATGAGAGTGACAAGATCATGATTCAGCCGGGGCGGAATATGGTGACTTTGATGACATGTCATCCTTATACGCAGAATTCCAGAAGATATGTTGTGTATTGTGATGAGGTTGGAACACAGCCGGAGGCAGCAGTTGATGCAGCAGAAGAGGCGGACAGTAGCCAGCAAGAGATTATCACCACTTCCGAGCAGAACAGAACGGAAGCGATAGAGGAAGATCAGAGTCTGATCGAGAGAGATACGTTATGGAGGAAAGCCGGTTATGTTGGAATCGGGCTAATCGGAGTATTAATTATTTTTGGATTTATCCCTAGGAAAAAGCATTGAGATGCGTTATACTAAGAAAGATGTGAATGAAAACATGGTACAAAGGAGATGGAGCAATGATTCGTTTTACATGGTATGAACTGCTTTGGTTGTTTTTCATCTATTCTTTCTTAGGATGGGTGCTGGAGACAGCGGCCGCAACAGTAAAACAGAAGAAGTTTGCGAACAGAGGTTTGGTGAATGGACCGTTTTGTGTGATCTACGGTATCGCCGCTCTGTTCATGACATTTGGATTACAGGAGCTAAGAGGAGTCTGGCTTTTTTTATTTGCGACGATTTATGCTACAGTGATCGAGTGGGTTGCAGGGCATTTGATCGAGAAGGCATTTAAAGCCAGATGGTGGGATTACTCCAGGATCAAATGGAATCTGGACGGATATATCTGTATCCCGGCTTCTCTTATCTGGGGTGCTCTTGGATATCTCGGAATCCGCTGGGGAAACAGATTTGCGATCATAGTATTTAAAATGTTGCCTCTGTTCCTGATGAAGATCCTTGTCTTGGTTCTTCTTGGAGTGTTAGTTGTGGATATCCTCGGATCTTATCTGCTGCTTCGTGGAAAAGGAAAGAACCTCGCGCGGTGGGAAGCTACGAATGAAGGTCTGGATAAAGTCAGCAATAAGCTTGGAAGTGCGATTTCCGGATGGGTTGGGAAACGTATCCAAAAAGCGTATCCAAAGGCAATGGAACTGATCCGCAAGGAAGAGGAATCGGAGAAGGGAAAAGTATTTGCCGCAGGCTGTGGGTTCTATAAGATCGTGCTGTTGTTTTTTGTAGGAGCATTTCTTGGAGACATTACAGAGACGATTTTCTGCAGAATCACGGCAGGTGTATGGATGAGTCGCTCCAGTGTGGTCTGGGGACCGTTCAGTATTGTCTGGGGACTGGCGATCGCACTTGTGACAGCAATGCTTTACAAATATAAAGATAAGAGTGACAGCTTCTTATTTATCATCGGTACATTGCTCGGCGGAGCGTATGAATATCTTTGTAGTGTATTTACGGAAATTGTATTCGGGAAAGTATTTTGGGACTATAGCGAGATTCCATTTAACTTAGGAGGCCGAATCAACTTATTATACTGCTTCTTCTGGGGAATTGCAGCAGTTGTCTGGTTTAAGAAGATCTACCCGTACATTTCCGCATGGATTGAGAAAATCCCGATGCTGACAGGGAAGGTGCTCACCTGGTTTTTGATCATTTTCATGGTCTGCAATGTGGCTGTGTCATGTATTGCACTTGTTCGTTATGACGAACGTGGAAAGGGCGTTGTAGCGGAAAACAGCATTCAGAAATGGGCAGATGAGCATTATGATGATGCGAAGATGGAGAAGATTTATCCGAATGCAAAAGCGACAGAATAGAAAATAAGATGTAAACGAGAGGGAAATGGTATGATGGAGAATAAAAAGATGCGGGCTGAGCATCCGAAGAAAGAGCTTGCAGTGGATATTTTGTATGATATTATAGGAAGTATTTTGTTTGGTGCCGGAATCTATACATTTGCAGAGGGAGGAAATTTTGCGCCTGGAGGAATTTCAGGTATTGCATTGATTATGAACAAGTTATGGAATCTTCCGGTCGGTACAATGACGCTAATCCTGAATATTCCACTGGTTATCATCAGTTACAAAACAGTAGGAAAGCGGTTTTTGATGAAGACTGCGAGGACAATGATTATTTCAACCATTTTTGTCGATCTTGTATTTCCGATGTTCCCATACTATACAGGACAGCGTCTGCTTGCAGCGATTTACTCGGGAGCATTGCTTGGACTTGGGATGGTTCTTTTCTATATGAGAGGTTCTTCTTCGGGCGGAGCAGATTTCCTGACGATGACGATCAAAAAGAAGAGACCACATATGTCTCTTGGTCGACTGACGTTGTTGATCGACTTGATCATTATTTTAATTGGATGGCCGGTATTCGGTGATGTTGACTCAGTTCTTTATGGATTGATCGCAGTATTTGTCTGCTCTGTGGTAATTGACAAGATTCTTTACGGAATCGGTGCAGGAACACTTGCAATCATTGTTACATCGAAGGGAGAGGAAACAGCGGAAGAGATTGGAAGAATCACCGACCGTGGTGTAACATCTTTGGAAGGAATGGGTACTTATACAAAGAGTAAGAGAAATGTTCTGCTCTGTGCATGTTCCAAGTCAGAAGCGTATCTTGTGAAAAATGCAGTTTACCAGGTAGATGACTCTGCGTTTGTAATGTTCACTGAGACGAGTGAGGTGCTTGGAGAGGGATTCAAGGAAAGTCTTGATGAGCTGTAAATAAAAGAGAAGAATATGAAATGTAAAAAGCTGCTGTCTGAACTGTTGCTTGCGGGACTCGTGAACAACAGACGGACAGCAGCTTTTCTATATGCTCTTTATGCAGAAATTCGTTTTCAAAGATATAAAAATGTTAATCTTCTTTCGCCCAGTCGAAGGAATATTTGACAGCCTTGTGCCAGCCTTTCAGTTTCTTTTCGCGGACTTCCGGATCAATCGAAGGTTCAAAGATCTGATCGATCGCCCAGTTCTCTTTGATTTCTTCAAGACTGTTCCAGTAGCCGACTGCAAGACCAGCCAGATAAGCAGCTCCCATAGCAGTCGTCTCAACGCAGACCGGACGGTGGACAGGTGCGTTGATCAGATCAGCCTGTGTCTGCATCAGGAAGTTATTTGCGCTTGCGCCGCCATCTACTTTCAGAGAGGCGAGGTCAATGTCGGAATCTGCCTTCATGGCAGTCAGGACGTCATATGCCTGATAAGCGAGAGACTCGAGGGTTGCACGGATGATGTGGTATTTATTTACCCCACGTGTCAGGCCGACGATCGTTCCGCGGGCATACTGATCCCAATATGGAGCACCGAGTCCGGTGAAAGCAGGTACAACATAACAGCCGTTTGTATTTTTCACTTTCTTTGCCATATATTCGCAGTCGTCTGCGGAGTCAATCAGGCGCAGTTCATCACGCAGCCACTGGATCGCTGCACCGGCAACAAAGATAGAACCTTCCAGAGCATATGTAACCTTTCCGTCAAGTCCCCAGGCAATCGTGGTGACCAGCCCATTGTCGGAAAAGACAGGCTTCTCTCCGGTGTTCATCAGAAGGAAGCAGCCGGTTCCGTAAGTATTCTTCGCATCTCCCGGTTTAAAGCAGGTCTGACCGAAAAGTGCAGACTGCTGATCTCCGGCAGCACCGGCGATCGGGATCGCTCCGCCGAGGACGGAAGGATCTGTCTCTCCGTAAATGCAGCTGGAAGGCTTCGGTGTCGGAAGCATACAGCGTGGGATCTGAAGTTCTTCGAGAATCTCGTCATCCCAGTCTAATGTATTGATATTGAAAAGCATGGTTCGTGATGCGTTGGAGTAGTCTGTAACATGTACTGCGCCTTTCGTCAGTTTCCAGATCAGCCAGGTTTCTACTGTACCAAAGAGCAGTTCTCCGCGCTCGGCACGTTCTCTTGCTTTCGGAACGTTGTCGAGAATCCAGCGGATCTTTGTTCCGGAGAAATAAGCATCAAGTACAAGGCCGGTTTTCTGACGGAACTTTTCTGTCAGTCCTTTTTCCTTCAAAGAATCGCAGAATTCAGCAGTACGACGACACTGCCAGACAATCGCGTGGCAGATAGGATCGCCGGTATTTTTATCCCATACGATCGTTGTCTCGCGCTGGTTCGTGATACCGATTGCAGCGATATCAGAAGGTTCTGCGCCGATGATGTTCATAGCCTCCACAGCAACTCCGAGCATGCTTGCCCAGATCTCGTCCGCATCGTGCTCAACCCAGCCCGGTTTCGGAAAATGTTGTGTGAATTCTCTCTGTGTGACGCTGCAGATTTCCCCTTTTTTATTAAATAAAATGCAGCGGTTACTTGTGGTTCCGGCATCTAATGCCATAACGTATTTTGACATAATATGTGCCTCCTCATTCTAGTATTACTCAGAACAGAAATGGTTACTTTGGCTTGAATGCATCTCGCCCCATCGCCAAAGGCGATTTAAAATGGCGAGATGCGTTGCTGGTCGCACCTCGTGTGAACAGTAACCAGAAATGTGATAATCGAGGTTCGTTCTGTTCTATATTCTAATAAGATAAGAATATCATAATCGGAATGGAGGTTCAATGGACGAAAGGTGCTGTAATAACTAAATTTTCGCATTTTACTGTATTTTACTGTATGCATGCTTGCAAATCTTTTTATGATACCGTAAAATAAATTTTGAATTGCTTTTCAGCAGTTCGCTTTATGCAACTAATAACGATACAGAGACATTAGAAAGTTTTATTTTCTTATGCATTTTCATAATAAGAAAGGCGGTATATTCCATGGGAATGATACGTGCTGAAAAGCTTGTATTTGAATATGATAAACGAGACGAAGAAGGTAATGTGATCGGATCCCATCGCGCCATTGACGGAGTTGACATTGATGTCCCGCAGGGGTCTTTTGTGGCGATTCTTGGACATAACGGTTCAGGAAAGTCTACCCTGGCGAAGCATATGAATGCGATTCTTGTCCCGACAGGTGGAACGATGTGGGTGGACGGAAGAGATACGAAAGATCCGAATGAGCTTTGGAACATCAGACAGAGCGCCGGTATGGTATTTCAGAATCCGGATAACCAGATCATCGGAACTGTTGTGGAAGAGGAAGTAGGATTCGGTCCGGAAAACTTAGGAGTTCCTACGGATGAGATCTGGAAACGGGTAGAGAACAGTCTGCGTGCAGTCGGTATGCTGGAGCGCAGAAAGGATTCTCCGAATAAACTGTCCGGCGGCCAGAAGCAGAGGGTGGCAATCGCAGGAGTGATCGCGATGGAGCCGAAGTGTATCGTGCTCGATGAGCCGACAGCGATGCTTGATCCGAATGGACGAAAAGAAGTGATCGAAGCGGTAGAGCAGCTTCGAAAAGAGAAGAATGTTACGGTGATCCTAATCACACATTATATGGAAGAAGTGATCGATGCGGATCAGGTATTTGTAATGGATGAAGGGCATGTGGTGATGCATGGTACACCGAAAGAGATCTTCAGCCGGGTGGATGAACTCAAGAAGTACCGTATGGATGTACCACAGGTGACAATGCTGGCAGACGCTTTGATTCAAAAAGGAGTTCCGCTGCCGAAAGGAATTCTTAGAAGGGAAGAATTGGTGGATGCCTTATGTCAATTAAGTTAGAAAATATCAGTTATGTATATAGCCCGGGAACTGCATATGAGCATCATGCGCTGAAGGATGTCAGTCTTGAGATCCCGCAGGGACAGTTCGTCGGAATCATTGGACACACGGGTTCGGGAAAATCAACCTTGATCCAGCATTTGAACGGTCTGATGAAAGCAACCTCAGGGAAATTGCTTTATGAGGGGCAGAACATTTACGAGGACGGATATGATATGAAGAAACTGCGTACACAGGTAGGACTTGTGTTCCAGTATCCAGAGTATCAGTTGTTTGAAGTTGATGTGTTAAGTGATGTGTGTTTTGGACCGAAGAACCAGGGACTTTCCAAGGAAGAGTGCGAGAAGCAGGCAAGAGAAGCTTTGAAGCTTGTAGGATTTCCGGAGAAATATTATAAGCAGTCCCCATTTGAATTATCCGGAGGTCAGAAGCGTCGTGTGGCAATCGCGGGAATTCTTGCAATGCATCCGAAGGTACTTGTTCTGGATGAGCCGACAGCCGGACTGGATCCGAAGGGACGAGATGAGATCTTAGATCAGGTAAAATTGCTTCATGAGAAGACCGGAATGACAGTAATTCTTGTTTCCCATAGCATGGAAGATGTTGCGAAATACGTGGAGCGCCTGATCGTGATGAATGATGGAGAAAAGATGCTTGACGGTACACCGGAAGAAGTGTTCCGCCATTATAAAGAGCTTGAGGCTGTTGGACTGGCAGCACCACAGGTAACATATGTAATGCATGATCTGAAAGAAAAAGGATTTGATGTATCAGCAGATGCAACAACTGTGGAAGAGGCTGCGGACGAGATCTACAACTTCCTGAAGAAGAGACAGGAGGTGCAGTCATGATCAGAGATATTACGATAGGACAGTATTATCCGGCGCAGAGTCCGATTCACAGACTGGATCCGCGTGTGAAGATTGTCTGCACACTGATCTTTTTGATTTCTTTATTTGTGCAGAACAGTGTGCTTGGATATGCATTGGCATTTGTATTTCTAGCGTGTATGATTCACGTTTCTAAAGTCCCGGCAAAGTTTATCGGAAAAGGACTTAAGCCGATTGTGATCTTGTTATTGTTTACAGTGGCTATGAACTTGTTCCTTACAAGAGGCGGTGCAGTGTTATTCCATTGGGGAATCATTACAATCACAGAGACAGGACTTCGTACTTCTGTGTTCATGGCAGTTCGTCTTGTATTGCTTGTTGCAGGATCTTCTTTGATGACATTTACAACGACTCCGAACGGACTGACGGATGGACTGGAGAAGCTGCTTCATCCACTGAACCGAATCCATGTACCGGTACACGAAATTTCGATGATGATGTCTATTGCACTGCGTTTTATTCCGATTCTGCTGGAAGAGACAGACAAGATCATGAAGGCGCAGATCGCAAGAGGAGCTGATTTTGAATCAGGAAATATTATCCAGAGAGCAAAGGCAATGATTCCGATCCTTGTTCCGCTTTTCGTGTCTGCGTTCCGAAGAGCGAATGATCTGGCAATGGCAATGGAAGCCCGCTGTTATCATGGTGGCGAGGGGCGTACAAAGATGAAGCCTTTGAAATATCATTATCAGGACAGACTTGCTTATGCAATCACATTGGGATATCTGATCGCGATTGTAGTGATCGGAAGATTTGTGCCGTTTAAATTGTGGATTTTTTAGAATAAAATAAATAGAGAAGAGGGACGGAGATTTCTGTCCCTTTTATTTACGCGAGCAACGAGTCAAAGTCCGTGCTTGCACGAGACCTTGGCGACTGCCGCGATAACTTGAGAAACTCGCGGAGCGTGTTTCTCATAGTATAGGAGAAAGAACAGATATGAGAAGAATCAGATTGAGAGTGGCGTATGACGGGACAGCATACTGTGGCTGGCAGGTGCAGCCGGAAGTGCCGACGATTGAAGGTGAATTGAATCAGGCAATCTCCAGACTTACGAAGGAAGAGATTATCGTGATCGGGGCAAGCCGCACAGATGCTGGAGTCCATGCGAAGGGAAACGTTGCTGTATTTGACACAGAGTCTACAATCCCGGCAGACCGGTTTGCTTATGCATTGAATCCACTGCTTCCGGAAGATATCGTGGTTGTGGCTTCGGATGAAGTGGCAGCAGACTGGCATCCAAGACATTGTGATACAGAGAAAACATATGAATACAAGATCTTAAATAGCAAGTTTCCGGATCCGATGAGAAGAAGAGATACGTATCATGTTTCTTTTGACCTGGATCTTGAGAAGATGAGAGAAGCAGCGGGATATCTGAAAGGGGAACATGATTTTAAGAGCTTCTGTAATGTTCATACTCAGGTGGAAGATACGGTTCGCACGATTTATGATCTGGAAGTAGAGAAAGAGGAAGAGCTTATTACAATTCGTGTCCGTGGAAATGGATTCCTCTACAATATGGTCCGGATTCTTGCAGGTACGTTGATCGGAGTTGGAAGAGGAGCAATTGCCCCGGAACAGATTCCGGCCATTCTTGAGGCAAAGGATCGCCAGGCAGCAGGAATGACAGTTCCACCACAGGGACTAACACTTGTTAAAATTGACTACCTTGATGAAAAAAGCAAATAATTTTTTGTAAAGGTTGACAATGAACCGTTTCGCTGTTAGACTAGACAGTGTGGTGATTGTCAGTAGATAGAACCAAATTTCAGGCAGAGACGAATTTTAAGCGTATGCCTGGAATTTGTTTTTGTAAAGAATAACGAAAAAAATCGCGTATTATGTAAAAGTATAAAAAAAATATAAATATTATTAACAAATTATGAAATATTTGATTGACTTTTATGTGCAGGTTTGTTATACTGAATCACGTAGAAAAGAGATAACATTGACGAATTGTTATCATTAAAGAAGGATTGTTACTGTTAGGCAGGCAAAACCAGATTTTATGAGCGTCACCGAAGGAATCAAGGGGGATGCCTTAAAGTTTGGCTTTTTTATTATGAGGGAGTTTTTCCCAAAGTTAGAGAAAGGCCAATCGGATGGTTATAGACAAAATAATTAATAACAATATTGTATCTGCATTTGACGAAAAAGGCTTAGAAGTTGTTATCATGGGCCGCGGAATCGGATTCCAGATGAAGCGGGGACAGGAAGTTCCTGCAGAGAAGATAGAGAAGGTTTTCCGTATCAAGAGTCAGAGCATAGCAGAACAGCTCAAGGAATTGCTGGCGAAGATGCCGCTTGAGCAGGTTCAGATCTCCAATGAGATCATTTCCCATGCAAAGAAGACAATGAAGCTGAAGTTAAATCAGAGCATCTATGTTACATTGACAGATCATATCAGTTTTGCAATCAGCCGCTGTAAAAAGGGGATTCATCTTGAGAATGCGTTGCTGTGGGAGATTAAAAGATTTTATCCACAGGAATTTGAACTCGGAAGATATGCGGTAGAACTTGTGAAAAAAAGACTGAATGTAGAGATGCCTGAGGACGAAGCAGGATTTATTGCATTACATTTTGTCAACGCAGAGTATGGGACTGATATTCGGGATGCAGTACGGTTTCCGAATCAGATGAAAGAGATTCTTGGAATCGTAGCAGAAGAACTTGGGATTGAGATGGATGAAGGCTCATTGCATTATGAAAGATTTCTGACACACGTGAAGTTCCTTCTTCAGAGGATTTACCGCAAGGAGTTACTTGAAGAGGAAGAGAACGAGATTACAGAGATGATGCAGAGAAAGTATCCGAGAGAGTATTCTTGCAGCAGAAAAGTTGCAGATTACATAGAAAAGACGGCAGACTGCAAGCTGTCAGGAGAGGAAGTTTTGTATCTGACACTCCATATCCGCCGTGTTGCGATGGCGGATTCGGAGGACGAATAGAGGGTTGCTTTGAACGGTAACGAAAGAAATGGCTGTATTAGGGAACAGCTACTGTAAAATTGGACTTTAGCGCAAGGCGCTTTTGTCATAGATGGTTCTCTGGTTTGTGGAAGACCCGGAGGATCAGAGTTGATTTTGACCGGAGGACTCATTTGCCGGTTAAAATAAAAAGGGATTAAAAATGAGAGATTATTAAGGAGGGAATTCTATGAAATTCGTACAGAAATTAGGAAAAGCTCTTATGCTTCCTGTTGCTTGTCTTCCGATTTGTGGTATCCTGATGGGATTAGGATACGCAATGTGTCCATCTACTATGCAGGGTGGAGATGTAACTGGTATTGTTCAGCAGATCGGATTTTTCCTTGTAAAAGCTGGTGGTGCCTTGATCGATCATATGGCACTCCTCTTTGCAATCGGTGTCGGTGTTGGTATGTCTGATGACCATGATGGTACAGCAGGTCTTGCTGCACTTGCATCCTGGCTGATGATCACAAACCTTCTTTCTACTGGAGCAGTATCTGTTCTTAGAACACTGGAAGAAGGATCAACAGCATTTATCGCATTCAGCAAAATCGAAAACCCATTTATCGGTATCATCGCCGGTATCATCGGTGCACTTTGCTACAACAGATTCAAATCAACTAAGCTTCCTGACTGGCTGTCATTCTTCAGTGGTAAGCGTTGTGTAGCAATCGTTGCAGGTGTTGTTTCTATTATTGTATCTGCAGTTCTGCTCTTTGTATGGCCGGTACTCTTTGCAGGACTGGTTGCACTTGGAAAAGGAATCGCAGGAATGGGAGCTCTTGGAGCTGGTATCTATGCATTCTTTAACAGATTACTTATCCCGTTCGGTCTGCACCACGCACTGAACAATGTATTCTGGTTTGATACAATCGGACTTGGAGACCTGTCACACTTCTGGAATGGAGAAACATCTGCAGACGTTTCCTGGAGTCTTGGAATGTACATGTCAGGATTCTTCCCATGTATGATGTTTGGTATCCCTGGAGCAGCTCTTGCTATGATTCAGTCTGCAAAGAGCAATAAGAAGAAAGTTGCAATCGGACTTATCGCATCTGCAGCAATTTCCGCATTCGTTTGTGGTGTTACAGAGCCATTCGAGTTCGCATTCATGTTCCTCGCTCCGGCACTTTACGTTGTATACGCATTACTGTATGGTATCTTTACAGTAATCACTGTAGCTCTTGGATTCCGTGCAGGATTCAGCTTCTCAGCAGGACTTACAGACCTTATCTTCTCTGCTTCCCTTCCGGCAGCAGCTAAGACATGGCTTATCATTCCTCTTGGAATCGCAGCTTTCATCGTATTCTACGTTGTATTCCGTTTCGCAATCGTTAAATTCGATCTGAAGACACCAGGTCGTGAAGATGACGATGATGATGAAACAAAAGTTGTTCTTGCAAACGATGACTTCACAACAGTAGCTAAGATCGTTCTTGAGGGTGTTGGTGGAAAAGACAACGTTGAGTCTATCGACAACTGTATCACAAGACTTCGTCTTGTAATCAAAGATTACACAAAGGTTGATGAGAAGAAGATCAAATCTGCAGGTGTTGCAGGTGTTGTTCGTCCATCTCAGAAAGACGTTCAGGTAATCATTGGAACAAAAGTTCAGTTTGTAGCTGACGAGTTCAAGAAACTTTGCAAATAAGTTTAAATGATGATTAGGTTATCCGGGATAATGATGTGAAAGAACACGGATAACACACACATTAATAATCCCTTTTCAAAAGCGGAAGTGGAATCGGCGAAGAGCCGGGGACACTTCCGTTTTTATATATTAGGAAAGTTCTTTCCTAATATATAAAAACGCTCCGCTAGGGATGCGCACTGCGGCGTACAAGGTAGGTGTCGCAAGCGACCGCCGCAGGCGCCAGAATGTGCCAAGGCACATTCTTTGTTATATATACAAGACCACTTGACAAAAGGATTACAATAGTCTATCATCAAGACTACGAGAGTTTATTCTGACTCTTATATAGAAGTTATATATGGAAGGCTATGAAGGGAAAAAGTAACAGACAGAACAGACACACAGAAAGCTGCCGGCTGATGAGAGGCGCGTAGATGACTGACTGCGAATACATCCCGGAGCTTCACACCGAAATCTGATGATGAAAGTTCAACGATTGATATGGACAGCAGATCAGACAGAGAGTAGGCTGTGACGGAGTTGTGCTCGTTATTGCACGAATGAGACTGACAGACATAAAGGTAAGAATTTTATACTTACATCCGAAAAAATGTTGTCGGTGAATTAAGGTGGTACCACGGTGATAGATCGTCCTTATTGCGTCATGCAGTAAGGACTTTTTTATATGCTAGGAAAGTTCTTTTCGGATATATAAAAAGGCCAAGCTGAATGATGCGTTATAATGCTACTGGTCACAGTTTTTGTGCCAAGAGACATGTTATGAATATTCTGTAGAAGTTACAGAAAAATAAAACGAAAAGAGAAGGAGAAGAAAGATGGGAATTTATGAAGAGCTTCAGGCAAGAGGCCTGATCGCCCAGGTGACAGATGAGGAGAGAATCAAAGAACTTGTAAATAATGGAAAGGCTACATTCTATATCGGATTCGACCCGACAGCGGACAGTCTTCATGTAGGACATTTCATGGCACTGTGCCTGATGAAACGTCTGCAGGAAGCAGGAAACAAGCCAATCGCACTGATCGGTGGTGGTACAGGATATATCGGAGATCCATCCGGAAGAACTGATATGAGAAGCATGATGACACCGGAGCAGATCCAGCATAACTGTGACTGCTTCAAAGAGCAGATGAGCCGTTTCATCGATTTTTCTGATGGAAAAGCACTTATGGTAAACAATGCGGACTGGCTGCTTGACTTGAACTACATTGATGTACTTCGTGAGGTAGGACCTCATTTCTCAGTAAACAGAATGCTGACAGCGGAGTGTTACAAGCAGAGAATGGAAAAAGGACTTAGCTTCCTTGAGTTCAACTACATGATCATGCAGGCATATGACTTCTACGAGCTGTTCCAGAACTACGGATGTAACCTTGAGTTTGGTGGAGATGATCAGTGGAGCAATATGCTCGCAGGTACAGAGCTGATTCGTCGTAAACTTGGTAAAGATGCAAGCGCTATGACAATCACACTGCTTCTGAACTCCGAAGGTAAGAAGATGGGTAAGACACAGTCAGGTGCTGTATGGCTTGACCCGAACAAGACATCCCCATTTGATTTCTACCAGTACTGGAGAAATGTCGGAGATGCTGATGTTCTGAAATGTATCCGTATGCTCACATTCCTTCCACTTGAAGAGATCGACAAGATGGATACTTGGGAAGGTGCACAGCTTAATACAGCAAAAGAAATCCTTGCATATGAGCTGACAAAACTTGTTCACGGTGAGGAAGAAGCGAAGAAAGCACAGGAGAGTGCACGTGCACTGTTCAGCCAGGGAAATGCTGATAATATGCCAACAACAGAACTGGAAGAGGCGGATTTCCAGGATGGAAAGATTGATATCCTTGCAGTTCTCGTAAAGAGTGGACAGGCATCTTCCAGATCTGACGCAAGACGTGCCGTAACACAGGGTGGTGTTTCTGTAGACGGAGAGAAAGTAACAGACATTACAACAACATATGCTCCGGCAGACTTCGACGGAGAAGGAAAGATCGTGAAAAAAGGAAAGAAAAACTTCCGCAGAATTGTTGCAAAATAATTGAAATGAAGTAGAGAAATAGTGGCTGTTACTGTAGCATTAAGTTGGATACAGTAACGGCCGCTTCTTATAAGGAGGAAACAAAAATGGCATTTAAAGAAGTAAAGATTGAGGAACTTTCATTTAACCCTTTTACAAAGATCAGCAAGGAATGGATGCTGATCACAGCAGGAGATGAAGAGAAGCATAATACAATGACAGCCAGCTGGGGCGGTGTTGGAATTATGTGGGGGATGAATGTGGCTACAGCATATATTCGCCCACAGAGATATACGAAGGAATTCGTAGATGCAGAAGAGATGTTTACACTTTCTTTCTTTAAGGAAGATTATAGAAAAGCATTAAATCTTTGTGGTTCCAAGTCAGGTCGCGACTGTGATAAAGATAAAGAAGCAGGTCTGACACCGTATTACACAGACGGAACAACAGCGTATGAAGAAGCAGATCTGATCTTTGTCTGCAGAAAGCTTTATGCACAGGAGATGAAACCGGAGTGCTTTACAGTAGACGGACCGGATGAAAAATGGTATCCGGGCAAAGATTACCATACAATGTATATGGGTGAGATCGTGAAGGTGCTTGTGAGAGAATAAGTAAAAGATTTCAGCTGGTCAGATTATGAAGTCGAAGAGCCGGAACAATTAAAATAAAGAGTAGTTACACTGCTTGCAAATAATAGGAGAACTCCTTTCAGTTGTGATAAGATGCAGTCTGAGAGGAGTTTTTTATAGAATAGAGTAAATAAAAATGCTGTAAAACTTGAAAATCTTGATAAAATATGGTAAAAATAGATATAGAAAATACCAGGAAAGCGGGCGGTAGAATGGAAGAAGTAAAAACAATAATACTGAAGGATGTATTGCCTTTTGTGGATCCGGTGGCAAGATCCCATGCAAGAAGAGTTCTGAAAGATGCAGAAGGATACAAGGAGCTTGTGATTGATTTTCGGGGAATTGAATTCATGGGGCGCGGTTTTGCGGATGAAGTGTTCCGTGTATTTCAGGAAGAGCATCCGGAGATAAAGATTACACCGCTTCATGCAAGCACATCCATGTTAGCGATGATTCGCCATCTCGGAGGAAAACAACAATAAATGATATTTACAGATTCCTTGTAAACCGTTACAATAGGAAGTCGGGGCGTTTGTCTCTGATATCTAATTTTATAGAAGAAAAGGAACAAGGGAAATGGGGATTTATCTGATTGTATGCCCGCTGGTGTTTCTGGCGGGCTTTGTTGATTCAATTGCAGGAGGCGGCGGACTTATCTCGCTTCCGGCATATATGTTTGCCGGGATTCCGGTGCATAATGCAATCGCGACGAACAAGCTGTCATCTTCAACAGGAACGGTAGTATCGACAGCGAGACTGATTAAGAATAAGAAAGTAGACTGGGGATTTGTACCAGGAACGGTGATCGGAGCGTTGATTGGTTCTGTTGCAGGGGCGAATCTGGCGTTGATCATCAGCGACCATATTTTGAAAATGGTATTGGTTGTGATCCTGCCGATCGTAGCCTTCTGTGTGTTGAGAGACAAGAACATGGATGTGGAAGTTCCGGTCGGAATGACAAAGAACAAGCAGTATCTGATCGCAATTGTATGCTCTTTGGTGATTGGTTGTTATGACGGATTTTACGGTCCGGGAACAGGAACCTTCTTGCTGCTTGTATTTACCAAGCTTGCGAAGATACCATTGGAGAAAGCGACAGGAAATGTGAAGATTGTGAATCTTTCTTCCAATATTTCAGCGCTGATCACATTTATCCTGGCAGGGAAAATCCTGTGGGGACTGGGACTGGCAGCATCCTGTTTTAGTATCGCAGGGCATTACGTAGGTGCAGGAATGGTTGTGAATAATGGGGTGAAAGTGATTAAGCCGATTATTCTGATCGTGCTGGTACTGTTATTGGTTAAGGTTGTGTCTGGGATATAAGTAACTGTTCAGAGCCAAGCAAAATTTCAAAAAACAGGTATAAAATGCTTGCATT
>OLRG01000768.1_pt1 | contig 28802 bp, 30 predicted proteins | sample 1672331 | NCBI WGS metagenome assembly OLRG01 (sample SAMEA3136672, study PRJEB25190) | human gut metagenome
AGTTGTCAACGGGCTGAGGTAAAGCGGGTCCTGCACTGCGATGCAACAACAAGTGCGGATATGGACGCTCTTCTGTCAAAAAACTCCTTGCTGCCTGTATATTTTCTCTTCAACAACTACAAATTTATTAATGTCTGTTCCGATACTGAACCGGTGTGATATTATACATCTTCTTAAAGATTCGGTTAAAATGTTCTACATTCTGATATCCGACAGATTCTGCGATGCTTTCTACAGTAGCACTGCTGCTCTTGAGCATTGCACGTGCCTTTTTCATTCTGACCTGCTTAAGAATATCCCCGAAAGTCAGTCCGGATTTCTCTTTAATATATTTAGAGAGATACGGTTTGGAAAGGAAAAACTTTTCTGAAAGGTCATCCAAAGTCACATCTTTATAATTTGCGTAGATGTAGTTGGTGATTTCTAAAAGTCTTTCATCTTTGCAGGACTGGGATTCGGCAATTTCCGGCAATTTATTTACAGCGACTACCAGAGCCTGGATGGATGCTTTAATAATGTCGGCATCAATTCCGACTCCCCAGTATTTCTTTTTATTACAGATAACACCAACGTAAGCAACTGCACGGGAAGAAGATCCTTTTGTAAGAGAATGTTCTTCATAAAAAGCAAGTTCGTAACTGATGCCAAAGTAATGCTTGATCGCATTGCTTACTGCATCCAGGCGTCCGTTTCCAACACCTGTGATCTTGTGGTTATTGTCATTCTGATGGATCGTTGCCTCTGCTACGATACCATCTTCCTGCTTAAAGTGGCATTCGTCCACACTGAAGATTGGTTTTGCACTGATATAATGATCCTCAAAAATACGATATACAACATCCGGTGTCAGTTCCTGATGAGCCTTGTCAGAAACATCTTTTACCATGTATCCGACTTCTTCTCTCATCTTCTCCGGCAGGCTGATACCGAAGCTCTGCTTCAGAATATAGTTTACGCCACCTTTTCCTGACTGGCTGTTGATACGGATAACATCCGAATCATATCTTCTTCCAACATCCTGTGGGTCAATCGGAAGATATGGAACTGTCCATGTCTTGCAGTCATGTTCTTCTCTCCATGCCATGCCCTTTGCAATCGCATCCTGATGGGAACCTGAGAACGCAGTAAATACAAGGTCACCTGCATATGGCTGACGAGGAGAAACTTTCATTCTTGTAACACGCTCATATACTTCGCAGATCTCACTCATATTGGAAAAATCAAGATTTGGATTTACTCCCTGTGAGAACATGTTCATGGCAAGAGTAATGATATCTACGTTTCCGGTTCTCTCACCGTTTCCAAACAATGTTCCCTCAATCTTATCTGCTCCGGCAAGGATTCCAAGTTCTGCATCTGATACGCCTGATCCTCTGTCATTATGTGGATGAAGGGAAAGGATTACGTTTTCGCGGTGTAATAAATGTTTGTTGAAATACTCTACCTGACTGGCAAATACATGCGGCATTGCATTTTCTACCGTTGTAGGAAGATTGATGATCGCTTTGTTGTCAGCAGTTGGCTGCCATACATCAAGGACAGCGTTGCAGACATCCAATGCATAGTCAACTTCTGTTCCCTGGAAACTTTCCGGACTGTACTGGAAAGTGAAGTTTCCTTCTGTTTCCTCGGCAAGCTTCTTTAATAATGTAGCTCCATCAATGGCAATCTGCTTAATCTGCTCTTTATCTTTGCGGAATACCTGTTCACGCTGTGCTACAGAAGTTGAATTGTATACATGGATGATCGCATGTGGAGCACCCTTTACAGCTTCAAAAGTTTTTTTGATGATATGTTCTCTTGCCTGAGTCAGAACCTGAATCGTAACGTCATCAGGAATCATATTCTGCTCGATCAATGTTCTAAGAAACTGATACTCTGTCTCAGATGCTGCAGGAAATCCTACCTCGATCATTTTAAATCCAACATCTACGAGGAGCTGGAAAAACTCCAGTTTCTCATCCAGGCTCATTGGTTCGATCAGTGCCTGGTTTCCATCCCGCAGATCCACACTGCACCAGATCGGTGCTTTATCAATAGAATCTTTTTTTACCCAGTCATAACATGGCTCTGGCGGCATAAAATAAGTCTTTTCGTATTTTTTCCAGTTTTCCATAGTTGTACACTCCTTATATTTCATCAATTTAGTTGCTTTTTTTTGTCTTCACCTATAGTATCATAGCTTTCAGATATATTCCAGTGGTGAATTTAATCAGTTATATTGATATATTTTAATATAGCATAATCAAAACAGGTTTTCAAAGTACGTTTCGCAATGGTTTTCGTTGCGACAAGAGGAAATTCCCGGATTACTTCATCTCCAAGATAACACTTCATAATCCCAAGACGGGTATTCTCCCTGACAGGTGCATGGACCTTATCTGTCAGGTAGTATCGAATCGAAATATCCTCTTTTTGGTTCATTAAAAGGCGGAATGGTTCTGTATTTGCACGAACTTCCAGCCGGACAGGATCAGAAGAGGGATAGTTCATTTTATTTTCAATGCCGTTCTGTACCAGTACAAAGTGTGGGGCTGCTTTCACTTGAAAATCGCGATAAACATAATTTTCTAATCCGTAGGTCATTAATTTTTTTGTATCCATCCATTTATAATTTCTGTTATTAGGCCAGCCGCATGCCAGTAAAGCAACGATAAAAGTCCTGTCATCCCGCTGCAATGCCCCCACATAACAATATCCGGCATCCGCAGTAAAACCGGTCTTACCGGTAAGAGCACCCTCCATCATATTAAGGAACGCATTGTGGTTATTACAGGAATAAGAAAAATTCTTTTCGCAGTCCTGAAAAGAATACTGCATGGTGCGGGTGATTTTCAAAAAGGCCTCACGCTGGGGCGAAACCATAATGCAGTAACGCAGGATCAGTGCAAGTTCCCGGGCTGTAGTATGATGATTGCTTTGAGAATCCTGTGCATCCAATCCATTGGGAGAAATGAAATATGTATTTTTACATCCTATTTCTTCGGCTTTCTGATTCATCCTTTGCACAAAAGCTTCTACACTGCCATCAATTCCCTCCGCTATTGCAACGGCAGCGTCATTATGGGATTCCAGCATAAGGGAATAAAGAAGATCTTTTAAATAAAAAGACTGTCCTTCTGTCATTCCAAGATGGACTTTTGGCTGGGAGGCTGCTTGAAAACTGACAGTGATCTTCCGAGATGGATCAGATGCTTCGAGAGCAAGAATACACGTCATGATCTTCGTTGTACTCGCCATAGGACGTGGATCGGATCCATTTTTCTCAAATAAAATACGTCCGCTGTCTCCGTCCATAAGGACGGCTGAACGGGCGTATAATTCTAAAGATTCACCGGCATCCGTATAGACAGTAAGATCATCGCTTACTGATTCCTTTGCAATCACCTGTAAAGATGGATTGAGAGTCATCAGGATCATTACTGATACGATCAGCCAGTAACAAATTTTTCTCCGATAAAATAATCTGACTTTTGCCACTGCTCCAACTCCGTTACAGAATTGTCTTGTCATTATTTTATGTATCCAGTCTGAAAATCAGACCGTATAAAAGAAGAAACTGCTTGCGTAACTAAAAATCAGATATCAAGTTTTAACTTGGCCTCGTCTTCTGCTTCTTCTTTAAAATGCTCAATCTGTTCAGGAGCAAGAGATGGAAGATCATCAAGAGACTGAACACTGAAACGCCGAAGAAATTCCTCGGTTGTCCCAAATAAAATAGGTCTGCCCGGGGCATCCATCCGTCCGACTTCTTCCACTAGTCCATATTCCACCAGCTTATTGACAGCATGATCAGATTTTACCCCGCGGATCTTTTCAATTTCCAGTTTGGTTACCGGCTGACGGTATGCAATGATCGAGAGCGTCTCCAGCATAACATCCGTGAGTACATACCTCTTAGGTTGTCTGGCAATGCGGATGAGATAATCATAGTATTCTTTTTTTGTACATAACTGGAATGAATGATCCAGCTCAATAATCCGGATACCGCGGTTCTGCTTTTCATAAGCAGTCATCATATCAGAAACGATTCCACGGGTCGTAGGTTCATCCTGTTCAATCGCTGCTGCAATCTTACTCAGTTCCACTGATTCCCCCATTGTGAACAGAATCGCTTCGATCGCTGCCTGAAGCTTCTTTGTATTCATCTGCTTCTCCTATCCTTTCAATCATGATCTCTCCACAGGTATTTTCCTGCTCTACGTGAATCTCTCCCAGCTTCATCATTTCCAGGATTGCAAGAAAAGTAACAACGATATGCATCTTACTCTTCTGTTCCAAAAGAAGCTGCCTGAAACTGAACCTCTTATGCTGACGCATATATTCATGAACATAGACAAATTTATCTGAAAGAGAAACCTCTTCTTTTTCAATCTTTCCGAATTTACTCCTGACCGGATCAATCTTTTCAGCCTGACGCTTCATGATCTCACGGAACACTTCTCCTAATTTAGCCATAGTGAGATCTCCAAGAAGCTGATCCAGGTCTACTGGTTCTGCGTATTCAAGAATCTCTTCCGGAATATCCGGAGATTTATACATAACCTGACCCGAATCCAGTTCACGGTCTTTCAGTTCAAATGCCATATACTTGTACATCTTATATTGAAGGAGCTGTTCCACAAGCTCCTGACGCGGATCTTCTTCCTCTCCTTCTTCCGTCACTTCTTTAGGAAGAAGCATCCGACATTTGATATCCAGAAGCGTCGCTGCCATCACAAGAAATTCACTCATGACATTCAGATCTTCATGCTGCATCCCCCTGATATATTCCATATACTGATTCGTGATCTCAACAATCGGAATATCATAAATATCAACTTTATTTTTCTCTATCAAATGAAGGAGCAGATCCAGTGGTCCTTCAAATACTTCTAACTTTACCGGTATACCCATTTTTCCCTCTTGTCATTTCTGTGCTTAAAAGCATGATCTGAAGTACTTGCAGATTTTCCCGGTGCATATTTCCGTGAAAAATCCCAAAATACCATAACATGAATATTATAGGGGAAAAAAGGAATTTTGACAACGGCTTTTTCACCTTTCATCATTCCGGCTATTCAAAAATTATTTCTTATTTTCCGATCTTTTCAGGCAGATGGACACGACTTCAGGCTGATTAAAAAGCCGAATATTGATTGTATGCGTTCCAAGTCCACGGCTGACAATGATGGTCTGTTCTCCTTCTTTCGTCATTTCACCAGAGTATTTTGGAAAAAGGAAGGCTTGTGGGGTGATTACTCCACCAATTCCGGGAAGTCGCATCACTCCACCGTGGAGATGACCGGATAAAATAAGATCAGCCCCCCATTCTTTATAAGCATTCATATAAGCTGGATTATGGGCAAGTAAAATGCGGTAAACTGAATCTTCAGTAACCGAAACACTATCTTTATGGAGATATTCTGCAATATCAGAAACCTGGATCGGAAGCTTTTTCAGCTTTTTATACGATGCGGATGGAAGTTCCACACCCGAAATTTCCAGGAGAACCGTTCCTGCTTCAATCCGGCAGCTTCCATTTTCCAAAAAAAGAACACCCCTGTCTTTCAACTGTTGCCGGTAGTCGGCATAGGAAGCCTGATAGATCTCAGGGTTTTCCCTCATACGCTGCTCGTGGTTTCCTGTCGCGTAAAGCACCGGAGCAATTTCGGGTAACTGACTGGTAAAATCAAGTGCAATATCATAGGAGGCATCTTCCTTGCGGACGAGCATATCTCCACCGATTAAAATAAGGTCCGGCTTTTCATTGCGGATAGCCTGTAGCAGAGGTTCATTTTTCTCACCATAAACCCGATTATGAAGATCACTTAGAAAAATCAGATTCAGATCCCTGCTGAATCCTTTAAATTTTTGTGATTCAATCGTGTAGTGAGTTATCCGGAAATGATGGAGTTCCCGATAAATCTCCAATCCAAGCAGTCCCCCTGCGATCAGAATAAAAAGAAAAATAATCATTGGTATATTCATAAATGTCTCACTCTCCTGTCTCTGCATCCCGGCAGCAGATAAAATGATTATAAATCACATTCCCTTTCGAGGACAAGAAAAATATAAAGATTCTCTGGCAGAGTTTCCCGGAAAATATGATAAGTATTCTTTATAGTGCAATCCAGTAAAGAGCTTTTCTCAGATAATCAAAGAATCCTGCTTTTTTAACGGTTTCTTCAGCCAGAAGATTCACACTGCCGATTTCTTTTTCGTCTAAATAGTAAATCCGTTGACCGACAGTGTCCCCTTTTTTAACCGGAGCATTTACTTTATCAGGAATCTGAAGCCTTGAAGTAACAGCATTCAGATTTGCTCCTGTTGTATCCAGATAAGTAAATTTCTTTTCATATTCAAGTGAAATGGATTCCTGTATACCACCGGTGACAGAGATTGGATCCAAAGAAGGCATTTTTTCATCCGTATACATCTGACATTTTCCGAACCCATAATTTAATAAGGTAACAGCATCCTTGAACCTGGCTTTGGAGTCTTCAGCCCCCATAATAACTGCGATCAGACTGACACCATTTTTTTCAGCAGTTGCTGAAACACAGAACTTTGCCTTGCCGGTAGAGCCGGTTTTTAATCCGGTTGCATATTCATACTGACGGATCAGTTTATTGGTATTAGTTAATCCAAATTCAGACGAACCTTTTGAGGTCGTATGAGTGATATTTTCCATCCAGATCGTACAATAATTATGAATTTCCGGATATTTCAGGAGAAGTTCACGGGAAATCAATGCAATATCACGGGCACTTGTTTCGTGACCTTCTGCATCCAGTCCGTTACAATTCACAAAATGAGTGTGTTTCATGCCGAGACCTTCTGCACGAAGATTCATCTGACGGACAAATTCCTCTTCATTTCCTGAAATATATTCAGCCATAGCAACACAGGCATCATTTGCACTGGCAACAGAAATACATTTGAGTAAAGTTTCTACGGTCTGCTTTTCTCCCGTTTCCAGGAAGACCTGCGAGCCGCCCATAGAAGAGGCATATTCAGAAGTTGTAACTTCATCCTCCAACTGAATTTTCCCTTCTGCAAGTGCATCAAAAATTAAAAGCATTGTCATGACTTTCGTGACACTTGCCGGTGGTCGTGCAGTATCCGCATCTTTTTCGTATAATACTGTACCCGTTGTCATTTCCATTAAAATTGCAGAAGGAGCAGTCACTTCTACTGCCGTATCCGAAGTTTGTTCTGTTCCCGGAGTAGTTGTTGTTTCTTCAGCCAGGACATTTGGAACCATTGAAAATTGCAGTGTCTGTATGCAGATCAGCATGACTGCCAACAGCTTCTTGATCGTTTTCATAAAGGATTTCCCCCAGAATCTCGTATGTTACTAATATAGTAGGGAGAATTTCAAAATATGCAGACAGAGTTTCATTGACTTTTGAAAATGACTAGCGTATATTAATCATGGAAAATAAATGGTTATAAGAAGGAGGTCCTTCATGAAGTCTCGCACTTATTATGAAATATTAGGTGTGTCCAGAGATGCGTCAATCGAGGAAATCACAATAGCAAAAAATGCATTGGCAAAAGTGTATCATCCAGATGCAAATGCACATAAAGATATAGATACAACCGCTTTTATGCAGGAAATACTTGAAGCATATCAGACATTATCTGATCCCGAAAAAAGAAAAGGTTATGATGTACAGCTTTTCGGGAATCCAGAACCAGTGGAACGGGTATTTAAGACATTCAAGCTTGAGCCGGAGGAAAAGACAGCGGAGTCTGTTTCTTTTGTTACCTACTGGAATGCATATAGCAGTCTGAATGAAATACTTGAAAAAAGTTTACAACTGATGAACCGCGAGGAAAAGAAAAAAAGTATGCCGAAGCGATTGCTCGGAAAGCTTGGACGGGCTGAACATGAAAATACATACCGCAATCGTCAGATCGCAAAAATGGCCAGGGAGGCAGTCCAATATATCACTTTACTGAAAATGGCAGAAATCCCGATGGAATTTTGGAATGACGAGGCTATGAACTGGGTACTGGTTCGGTGGGGACAGAAACCCGGAAATGATTACATTGCCTTATTCAACCGTTACCGGGTTCAGGTTGAGCAGATGAAATCTGCATCAGAAAAAAAGAAACTGCACAGTAAAAACCGGCAGTTTCATCACGATTTAAAAAAATTACTTTCTTATGCACTGGAAGGCTGATTGAAAATCAGGAACGAAAAGTAAAAATACAGGAGTATAAGCCTGAAACTTTACTTAAATGCTTACAGATGCAAAAGACATTCATCCAGGAGGGCTTCACAGCCCTCTTTTACGTCCCGGTAAGTTGCATCAAAATTACCGGTATACCATGGATCTGCAATATCTTCACCTTTTCGGGAAGTATAATCTAATAATTTGGATATTTTTTTATCCGGATCTCCCCTGAGCATACGATGAAGATTGCGTATGTTGGCAGAATCCATACCAATGATATAATCAAAATTGGTATAGTCGGACCAGGTAATCTGTCTCGCCTGATGAGGAACTACCGGAATGCCCATTTCTCTTAATTTATTGACAGTTCCTCTGTGGGGTGGATTGCCGATTTCTTCTCTGCTTGTTGCACAACTGTCAATGACAAACTGGTCTGCAAGACCATGGGTGTTCACCAGATGGGTGAAAAAACTTTGGGCAAGAGTTGACCGGCAGATATTGCCGTGGCAAATCATGAGCACTTTTATCATACATTATACCTCATTATAAGTCTTTATATCTCTATATTTTTGTGCTAATTGCACAAATTTCAACCTCATTTCCGACACAAATCTACGTCTCTCTACATAGGTTTTTGGCCATTTGGCGTAGTAAATGTGGTACCTAAAAGCCGGGAAATCCGGCTTTCTTATCCAAGGCATCTCATCTTTTCCTTCGGCATTTCACCGCCAAAGGATACAATTTTCGCCATGGATTCTTCCGCTTTTTCATAACTGTTGTGTGTATAAACATTCAGCGTTACGCTTACATCTGAATGTCCCATTAAGTATTGCAGACTTTTCAAATCCATTCCTGCATTTGCCATATTGGTGCAGAAGGTGTGGCGGAAAACATGAGGTGTGATTCTTGGCAAAGGAATGATATTTTCCTCGTTGTACTTCTCCCACAGCCGCTTGACCACTTTCTGAATGTGCATGGCTACCTTCGGATTTCCGTCTTTATCCAAAAGAATAAATCCGGCATAGCCATCAATCATAATCTCTTTCTTCTGCTTCTTTCGATTGGACAGTATATTGTAGAAACTCTGATAGACCTCATCGCTCATTGGAATATAACGGCATCCACTCTCGGTCTTGGTTTTCTCAATATAACGCTTACCATCACGAGTTCGCACCAACTGGTGGTCCACTCGAATTCTGCGACGTTCAAAATCCAAATCTGACATCGTCAGCCCACAAAGCTCGCTGATACGCATGCCTGTTCCCAGAAGAATAATAATCTCATCCAGGTACCTGCTGTAATGCTTATCCTGAGCAATATAATTCAGATAATCTTTCTGCTGCTTTTCTGTCAAGGCAACCCTTTTCTGAGTATTATTCGGAATGATATCCAAACGAAAATCAAAAGGATTTCTGCGAACGATGTCTTCGGTATATGCCATCTGAAATGCCGGTTTTACAACCCCACGAATACTTGCAATGGTACTGTAGGAATAGCCCTGGTCAAACAAATCAATGATCCACAGCTTGGCATCGGACATCTTGATATCACGGATTTTTCTCTGACCGAATATTTGCTTCTTCAGAACGCTTAACACAAATCGGTAACCTGTCTGCGTATTATAGCGCACACCTCGTTTTATAGTTGTGTAGCGTTCCACTAATTCAAGGACTGTAATCTCGCCTCCGGCATAATCAATGCCTTCGTGTGTCATCACTTTGATTTCATCCTCTTTTTTGCGAAGCTCCATCAGATCAGCAGAATAAATCGAACGTCTCTTTTTATTGGCATCTGTATAACGGTATTCATAAAGTCCGTCTTTTCTCTGGCTCTCTCCGGTTCGTAAAACACGACCTTTGTTATCTTTGCGTTTTGTTGACATGTATGGTCTCCTTTCTTAAAACGAAAAGGGCCCTGATATGACGTACTGCGACAAATGCTGTTTTCGCCGCATCCTCATTTTATCATATCAAAGCCCTTTTTGCTATGGTAAGTTCATATATCAGACAGCGTTAAATGGAGTAACACTGCTCGGTGTATTTATCCAGCTGCCTTCTCTTAATTAGTCGTTTTGTTCCCACCCAAAGCACAAACTCACATCTGTCATTATTAGTGATTTCTCTTAATTTATTGATACCGATACCGGAATAAGCCGCAGCTTCTTCCAGTGTCAAATTGCTCTTTTCCCAGATAGGCACTTCTTTCATATTGTAAAATCCTCCTTATTTTATACTGAACCGGCAAAGCGGCAAACTTTAGAACTTATAGATTCTCTGCCGTTTCACTTTTCTGCCCTTTCAGCCATATCCACCAGTCTTTTCCTCTGCGTTCACTTCCAAGTTCGTTCTTTATCTGATTTCTTGCAAGCCTGACTGTTCGTTCCGATATGCCACGTTCAATCGCTTCTTTATTGATTTCTGCAATGGAAATCTCTTTGCCGCCCGCAAGCATTTCATAAATCAATTTCACTGCCTGCTCCTGTTTTAGTTCCGTCTTGCTTCCTTCACCGCCGGAAAGCAAATCCTCTGCAGTGATGTCATAAGCTCCAATCCAACGAAATCCTTTCTGGTCTCCCAGAGAGAAAGCTAAAGACTGTCCTGGAGGTGCAAGAGAACTCTTTTCGTGACAATCACTCTTGTGGTTGGGTCATCCTTTACCCTGCCTACAAATAAAAGGCTTCGCACAACTGCGGTAATATCAATGGAACCAAGTCCACGATAAGTACTTTGTGCTCCAGACGCTTTATTCAGATGTCCAATCATCACTACGGCACAGCCGGTAGCCTGGGCAATGTCAGCCAATTTACGAAAAATCGGTCGAACCTCATTTGCCCTGTTCATATCCACGTTGGCACCGAGAAATGCCTGCAACGGGTCAATAATCATCAGCTTTGCATTGTTTTCTCTGATGGCCTTTTCAATACGGTCATCTGCTAATGTCAGCGGATTTTCTGCATCATCTATGACCAACACTCTATCTAAATTGGCTTCTGCAGATAACAACCTTGGCTTGACGGTATCTCCCAAACCGTCCTCTGCTGTCTGAAAAATCATATTGAATGGCTCAAAAGGTTCCATCTCCGGCAAAAACTTCTGATTGGTGCAGGCCGCCGCCAGCTGCATGGCAAAGAATGTTTTGCCTTCTCCGGGATTGCCCTGAATAATGGTTAATTTACCAAATGGAATATAGGGATACCAGAGCCAGTCTACTTCCGTCTGTTCCACATCGCTCATGCGGATCATAGGAACTGTTTTCGGAGAATCTTGTGGTTTTCTCACACCAATGGTTATATATTCATCAGTCTTCAATCCGTTTCTCTCATTTATCAATTCTTCATTCCAATCCTTTGCCTGAGGGAGCAATCGATACACGGACAGGTTCTTCGGAAGTAATTCTGCCAATTTTTCTGCGGCATTGTTTCCGGCTTCATCGTTGTCTGTGGCGATAAATACACTTTCAATATCCTCTCGTTCAGAAAGAAAACGTTCCAATGCTTTTGGCGAAACACCGCCCAGCGAAAGATAACTGTGCTCTTTCCATCCAGCCGGATATAAGGCAATGTGGGACAGTAAATCTATCGCTGCTTCAAACACATACAATTCGGTTCCTTTTCCTCTGTAACAAAATCCAATGGGAAGCCGCCTTTATTCTGACTGTGACGGAACCAGCGATTGCCGTTGATGGTAAGACTATCGTGTTTTTTCCAACGATACTCTCTCCCGCTTTTGATAAGTTTCTCCCCCTGCGAGCGAAGAAACTGCTCCAAATTTACCTGATTTGCTCTGTCGATCTGTTCTTGTGTGTAACTCATTATCGTTCCTCCTGTACTTTTCTCTTCTCCGTATTGTTTTTCTGTGTCTGCAATAACTCCGGATGCAATTCCCGCATCACTTTATCTACGTCACCTTTAATCTGATACAGCATCTTCAAATCCTGATTCATAGGTTTATAGGCTTCATATTCTTCCGAATACTGCGCCTCCAACTGCTGGAGTTCTTTTTCCCATGCTTTCAGCGGAAAAGGTTCTTTTTCGAATCCAGCTTCTTTCAGTTTGCACTTCACCATATAATATCTACGAAGTTCTGTTTCGTGCTCTTCCTGATACTTCACTTTGGCTTTTTTGAATCTGTACTGTTCCTTTTTCAACTCCTCTGCGATCGGTTTTAATTCCTTATAAACCTTTGCCTGTTCTATCAGCTGCTGCAGCTCTTTTATCTTCTCTTTTTTCTCATTCATGGAAGAAACTGAGCTGCCGATTTGGTCGTTCAGAGAAAGAATATAGTTTTCAAATTCTGACAACGTGCTTATATTTCGCCTCAGTAAATAATTGCATTCCTCATTAAAGCGTTTCATGTTGCTGATCTTTGCTCGTTTTTTCCCACGCTGATAAGTAGATGCCACTTGATTTCGCATGTCCTGACAATCCCGGAGCAGATCTACCAAGTACACTTCCTCCGGTTCTTTCAGAATTTCTTTCGCTTCCTTTATCCATTCTTTCAAAGCTGCAATGGTTGACTGCAGGCTCCGGTACATCTGATTGAATTTCTTAATCCAACGATTTAAGTCTCCCTTTTCTGTACGGATACCTCGCTTTTCCATTTTGCGAACCTGAGGGCCTTCGTGAACCGTCGGCAGTAAATCCAATCCCTGATCTACATAAGAGCGATGATCAATTCTGCAATCCAGTCCTTTTTCTTCAAATTTGCTGTTGATAAACTTCGCCCATTCTTTACGCCATTTCTGCAAGGTTTCCGGTCTGCCCCAATCGGTTGTAGGCACCGCAACAAAATCCCATTGGCCATTTTCTTTTTTAATGCGCTGACCGTTTTCATCCAAATTGTAAACTCGATGCTGCTTTGCTCCCCAGGTTCCATCCTCGTTCAGAGGACGAATGGGAACCAGCACATGAAAATGGGGATTGGGTATGTCGTTCTCATCTTTTCCCGGCAGATGAAATGCAAAATCTACAATCATGCCCGCAGAAAGAAACTGCTCTCTAACAAACTGCCTTGCGAATTCAATATTTTCTTCCAAAGTAAATTCATTCTGCATGGCAATATCAAAACTATAAGCAAGTTGTGCATCCCCATGCTTTTCAAACTGCTCCAAGTCATTCCATAAGGTTGACCTGTCAGAAAAATGCTCCGGCGCATTGGGCGGCAGCATAATTTCCGTAAAAACTACACCGCCCTTCTTTGTGTAATCATGCGTTTCACCGTCCCAGAGATTATGCAATTTCTCTCCGGCACGATATGCGGCACTTGCCACCGCACTGCACCCTTCGCTTCGTTTTACCTGGTCTACATGAAAGTGATATAACGCCATTAAACATCGCCTCCTTCATCGTGTTTTCGTTTTGCTTCTGCCACTAACTCCTGTACTGCGGACAGAGAAAAAATCTGTTCCATCAGAAGGAAAAATTCTACCTTCGTTAAGGCATCTGCATCTTTGGAAATGCTTTGGATGGCTCCGCCCATATTGCAGAGATGATGGGTACGCTGACGATCCTCTTTCTTCATTAGGAATTTCCTTTGATTCTCCAATGCCTGCACTTTGTGTTCTGTCTGTGACAGCTTCATCTGCGCATTTTCCAAATCCTTTTCCAGTTTTTCTTTTTCGTTTTTCATTTTCTTCAAGTCTCCTTTTTCGTAAGTTTTTAATATCCTTGCAGCGAGGCAAGGTATGTAAGAGATAGGCTTACAGCCGCAAGAGATTACTCTTGACCGGAATGCTATTCCGCAATATGTGAATGTGTTCAAGCACAGGAACATTACCTTCGGAGAACGCACATACCGGCATTTATAGACCGGTATAGAAGTGCACCCTTAGTTCCTAAGGGAATTTAGCTTGTTTCTAATTTTGATAAAATTGTAATTTATTCTGCTGCGCAGTTTTATTGCCTGGTTGGTAGAGTTTCGGGAAAAAAGAAAAGCACCCAACCATTAAGTTGAATGCTTACGCTTAATTCATATTCAGTTTTAATTGCGTTATAATGCACGCAAAATCAATCGCAAATTTTTACGATTGCTCAAATTTCAATCATAAAAATGGGAGCACTTATCCCCTTACAATTCGCCCAAGGTCGTCTATACGGCGTACAATATTCTTATAGACGTTCAGTGATGTCCTTGTGTATGGTACTAAATCCGGTAGGGTCATTGACACACACATGCGTGACAGCACCCACGATTTTCCCGTCCTGCAAAATGGAACTGCCGCACATGCCTTACACTATCCTCAGAATTGCTATTTAACAAAAATCTTTCCATTAACTATCATCACATACAATTCTGCACTTCATATATTAAAATTTGATTTTCGTTCTCTTTCTTCATTTCTGAGATCAGAGCATCATCAAAGACAACCGTACTGGAAGAAACATTTATTTGCAAATAACTATTATATTTTTTTATCAATAATACCGCTGAACTTAAAGACAGACCATTTTTAATTAAACAAATTGCACGTTCATCATCAGTTCCGTATTTAATCCGAGCATAAAAGTTATCTTCAATTAACTCAAGATCATAGAGAACTTCAACATATTTGATCAAAGTATTATCAATAAAATCTTGTTCTTCTTTTATACGAACGATTGCCAAATTTATCAGTTGCGTTCTGTCTTTCCCAAAAATCTTAGTATATCGTGCAACATTACTTCCAGAACGCTTAACATCGCCCCACTTTCCAACATATACAATTACATTCTTGTCCTTTTTATATAGCTGCTGCCAATATCCCACAAACAAGTTTATCATTTCAGCATAAGATTTATTTTCCACTCGCCATTCAAACATCATGGAATAAAAATTACGAGCCTCTTGATTTTCGAGACGTTTTAGACTTTCTGCGCCATTATCAGGAAGGTACTGAATAAATAGTTCATAGATTGTTTCCAACAATGTGTTTGAATCGCTGATTTTTAAATTCTCACTTTGATAACCATTGACTTGTTGCTGAATAGCAGCTTCATGTGCAAAAATATCAAGCTCAGTTATACCATTCATGATACAAGCTTTTCCAGAAACAGTACTCGTATACCTTTCTTGATAATCTTCAACTACTCCATTTTCATAGTTCTCTATGAACTCTGATGCATGGCGTAACTCTTCTTCATTCATGGTTGTAATCTTTGCTTCACTAAGTAAAACATTATCAACTGCATCTTTATAGTTTTGTTCCACTTTTGCCACATTGCGCAGAAAGCTTTCACAGTTAGCATTTTGTGCGAAGTACTTCCCAAACACAAGATATATCTGTGGCTCCAAGCGTTGCAAGTTTCCTGTTTCGTCATTGAAAATTTCACTAAACCTACATACACGTCCCACAAGATTCTTGAACGAATCGTGACTCAGGTTGGATCGTCCTCGTTTATTATCCAGAATGAACATTCTTTCGGCGGGGAGATTCACACCAGACAGTAGAGTAGAGCTGGTGATGACATATTTAACAGAGTCATCTTTTTTATAGAGATCTTCTATATAGATTCTTATTGCATCAGGTACACTGCCATGATGATATATAATTCCTTTGCGCAAACAGGCCAGCAAATTGTATTGTGGCTGTAAATAATTCGAAATATTATCACACGCAGTTTGGATCATTTCCGAATCCATTTCTGGCAGCACATCAGCCAATGCCAGCGCAAATTTTTCAATGTCTGTCGGTTTGTTAAGGTAGATTATATTTTTGCCAGCACTATATGCTTTGACAACATCCTCTTCAAAGCCAAGATTTCTATTCTCTGATAACGGAAGATACCTGTTGAGAAATTGATCATATAGCTTCAGCCCAGTATGATTTCTTAAGTCATACAAGTAATATTTTTCTGTTTTTATGTACTCAGTAACCTTAAAACCCTCAATATCATAGGTTGTATATCTTGCTTTTAGATTTTTACTGTCAGTAAGAAATGGTGTTAAAAATTTAAAAGCCACATCTGGATTTCTTTTCTGTGCAATGATAATAACATTAGCCAAAGTTCGACTTCTACTGTTTTCCTCCAAGATTTCATGAGCTTCATCTACAATAATACAATCAAAAGAAAGCGAAGGATCTTTCTTAAATATTCTTAATAGTCTTTCCTGTGTTAATACCGCAAGACAAGAAGTATCGTTAGGGTTATACATTTCTGGATGAACCACAACTTTGGAAAATATACCTTTACTGATCTGCTGTATTCTTTTCTTTGTTTGTACGAGAAGCGCCTTGGTGGATGTTAAAACACAAATTTTTCTTCCTGCATATTCTTTTACTGCCGATAGGATGAGCTCCGATTTTCCGTATGAAGTCGGTGCAATGACTGAAACCGTGTCTTCTTTTTTACTTTCAAAAAAATGAACCAAAGAATTTTGCTGTTCGCTTCGACATATTTCACCGGATACATATTGCTCCACAAATGCGTCATTCCATTCGGTGAAAAAATTCCTCTTTGAATCATCAATGTAATGTTTCTCAATAAATTTGCTAACAGGATAGAGTCCTTTATTGACAGCTATTTCATAAAGAGGAATATAATCTCTTCTCTGATTACAATATTCAACCACAATGCGATAACCTAATCCCTGTACATTGGTGTCATCTGCATTTGTGAAACAGATAGCGATTGCCAATAAAATTTCATACTGTCTTTTGCTTAATTTTTCACCGATGATAAAGCGGTCATACAGTGATGCAAAATCAGTATTTCTAATTTTTGCAAGAGTTAAATCATACTTCATCTTTTGCCTCACTTTCTAAAAAATTATAAACAGCATCGAAAGTCTCTTTTTGAATTGCCATTATAAACACTTTTTTGAAAAGTCCTTCTTTGACAATCTTTATATGCTTTTTCCCAACCTTTGTTGCTTCCATATGTTCAGACATAGGATGAAAAAGGGTAGCTGATAGAACGACATTAAATGAATCACTCGAATTATTTTCATCAACTGCATCATCCGCACATTGACCCAAGAGTTTCATTACCGCATCTTTTTGATGGTTACTATCGCTCATAGAAACTTTTGCAGCATTCAATGCATTTAGCCAAAGACTGGTATTAGAATCATTCAAACGTGTTTTAAGATCATTTTTTGCAGTATTTATTAGCCCGACAACAGCAGACGATGCATTTTTCTGACCTTTTTGAATATTACCGGATTTAACTTCTGCAATCCACAATTCATTAGTCGCAGTTTCAAACAGAGCAACATCGTATCCCTTTTTAAAACTTCGTTCTTCCATGTTAAAAAATGGAGAAGCAGTTAAAAATCTGCCTTCGAGTTCCAGAATAATATGTACAAGCAGTTCACCAATCATACCTTTTTTACGATCTTCTGAAGCATCTTTATTAGTTTTATATCTCTTTACAAATTCTTTCACCGTTTCCCTGTAGGAATATATTTTGAGCGAGGATTGAGCCTGATCTGCTCCGTGACAAACAGCTACCAATCTATTTCGAATTTCTTGCTTTAGCTCGTCCGAAAGCTCCTCGATGAAATAGATAATATAATCAGAGCAATCTTCTTTCGTAATTCCCGATATCAATTCCATGTTGGACCTCCCTTATTATTTAAACTTTAATTTTAACACACCTAATACGCCTTCAAAATCATATAAGAAACCTTCTTACGCAACCTCTTTGTATCGTGTATAAACATACTCATATATCTTCTAGCGATATCCAGATATACTTACCTCGTCATAACATTCCGGCAGTTCTGCCCAGAGTGTATCACGAATCAGGTTATCGACGGCTGCTTTCGTTTCCTGCTTATCCGTCCAATGGTCAAGTTCAGATATCTTGTCCTTAATTTTATGAAGTAAATCTGCCGCAACTTCTTTCAGTTTTTTGATATCATTTTTGCTTAAATCATCACGGAACAACATATCATAGAAAGAAAGTTCTTCATCACTGGAGAATCCTTCTCTCACATAACGCTGCTCTTCCTGATTCATTTGATTTGCCAAATCCATCAAATCCATAAATGTCTTTTCGATAGTTGCCCGATCCTGTTCGCTATTATAATCATCAATAATCTGCTGATAACGCTCATAATAGTTGATTCGGTCAGGATTACAGAACATCATTCTGTCCAGTTTCTGCTGAATAACTTCTTCCAAATCTTTCAGAACCAGATTCTTTTTCTTTACCTTGGCAAATTCTCTGCGCAGTAAATCAAAGTCTATTGCACTGATATCAAAACGGCGTGGCTCTTCTCGTACCATTGACGGCATATGCTGAATTTCAACATAAGAGCTGATAATCGCATTAATTTCGACCATCAAGTCCGTAGTATTGATATGCTTACGCTTTTTCTGTAGCTCTGCATAGATGGCAGCTATTGCCTCATATTCTTTTCTGGTGTGACCGGTAATATCATCTCGATCAGTATATTTCATCAGGCGGTTCAGTTCAGATGCATATGTTGTAAAAGTTTTCTTGTCTTCAATCGTTCCACATACCGCATTTGCTGCTTCCTGCAGATAGGAAAGCTTCTGAAAATCATATGCGTCAATTAGCATTTGCAAGTCGAAGTCATTATCTGCCAAAAAAGATTTTGCTTTTTCGATTGTTTCAATAATACGAGCAATCAGTTTCTCTTTATCTACAGTTGGATCTGTTCCACCGTTACCACCAACATTTGCTGTGTAATCAGCAAGTGCCTTTCTGAGTGCCTTTACAATGCCAATATAATCAACAATCAAGCCGTTGCTCTTTCCTTCTGATACACGGTTCGCACGAGCAATTGTCTGCATAAGAGTATGTGCTTTCAATGGCTTGTCCAGATACAGGCAGGACAGACATTTTACATCAAAGCCGGTAAGCCACATCGCACATACAAATACAACTCGCAGCGGATTCTTAGAATTCTTAAACTCCTTGTCCAGTTCTCGTTTTTCCATTTTTGTGCGGTGATACTTAATATCCAGATTCCACTTTTTGAAAGTTTGGATTTCATTCTGCTCCTGACTGATTACCACAGCCATCTCTGTTTCCTGCATCCACTTCAGCTTACGCTCCAGCTCCTGTGCTTCCTGCTGAGTAGCTGTTTTTATTTTAGCCTTTAACTGTTTGATTTCTTCTTTCCAGTATTCCTGCACATAGTTGTACATACGAACACAAGTAACTTTATTCAGACAAACAAACATGGCTTTTCCGCTTGTCCACAGGTCTGAATAATGATTTACAAAATCTCTTGCAATAGATTTTAACCTTGGTTCAGCTGTCATAAGATGAATTTCTTTTGCAAATTCTGCTTCCAATTTATCCTGCTGATCAACGTCAAGATCTGCATTTTCAATCGCATCCAAAATCTGCTCTGTAATTTCCGGATTATGTAAGTCAAGAATTTTCTCGCCACGATTTTCGTAATAAAGAGGGACCGTTGCACCATCCTCTACCGCTCTTTTGAAATCATAAACCGATACATAACCACCGAAAGTACGGGCTGTAATATTGTCGCTGGACAGCAAAGGCGTGCCGGTAAATCCCATACGAGCTGCCGTTGGCAACAGTTTCATCATATTGTCAGCAAAAATACCATACTGGCTGCGATGCGCTTCGTCAGACATAATGATTATATCGTGGTCCGGATATATCGGTTCTGCGTTTGGCTTATTGAATTTCTGAATCAGCGTGAATATAAAACTTGGATTACCTTTTAACTTCTGCACCAAGTCCTCACCGCTGGTAGCTATAAACTGTGCGGACTTATTCTTTCCAAGAAGGCCACAATTTTCAAATGTATCACTAATCTGTGAGTTCAACTCTTCACGGTCTGTCAGGATTACAAAGGTCGGGGAACCTTCAAATTTTCTGCGTATTTTTTGCGCTAAAAACACCATAGAATAACTCTTACCAGAACCCTGCGTATGCTAAAATACACCCAATTTACCATCATTCAATTTTCTGGCAGCATAAGCTTTCATGGCTTCGTTTACACCAAGATACTGATGATTACGGGCAAGAATCTTTGCTGTACATCCGCCGGAATGATCAAACAGAATAAAATTTTCGAACAAATCAAGGAAATTTTCTTTCTTACAAATACCACGAAGCATAGTTTCAAGCGCAACACTCCCCTGATCTTCTTCTGCAAGACGTTTCCACTCATGGAAGAACTCATACTTGCTTCCTAAAATTCCCACTTTAGCCTCTGTTCCGTTAGAAAGCATAAGGAAGGCATTGTAATAAAACAGATGTGGAATGGTATCCTGATAATCAGTATAGTTATCATCATAAGCATTCTGCACATCCACAGTATTCTTTTTCAGCTCCACAAACAGCAATGGAATACCGTTTACAAAACCAACGATATCTGTTCTTCTGCGGTACAAATCGCCATGAATTTTCATTTCTTTGACAGCAAGAAAATAGTTATTTTCCGGATTCTGAAAATCAATGACCGCTGCTTTCTTTGTTTCCGTTTGTCCATTGGGCTTTTTTACAGTAACCGGAATTCCATCACGAATCAGAAAGTATTTCTCCTCATTTATCTGCAAGAGGGATGATGTTGAAAATCTGTTTTTCAAAACCTTCTGAGCCTCGGAAATCTGATTGTCGTTAATCCACGGATTCAGCTTTTTCAATGCTTCACGAAAATAGCGAAGCAACAATATCTCGTGATAACTTTCTCTGCCGAAAGTGCCGTTTTTTCCTAAAACTTCTGTATTATAAGCAAACCGGACATCCCAGCCCAATTCATCACGGAGCAGATTACCGGCACTTTCTTGTACTAATATATTTTCAGAATAATCGTAGCTCATTTGTCAGCACCTTCTTTACATTCCAAGCTTCATCTGCAATAGCAAACTCATAATTGCAATAGCAACATCAGCTCCTTTATCTATAGCAAATGATAATATAGGTTTGACCTTTTCCCATTTTTTCTTTTTTGAAATCGATTCCTTGTATATATTCTCCAAGTCATCAATCTTTGACTTTATTTCTTCTGTATCTGCATCTGTTAATCCAGGCATGTCCTCTATCTGCTGTTTTGCCTGCTCAAAGGAAAGCATAATATTTATTTCATTAATGTTTGATACATTTACACTGAAATTATTTTGTGGAACTGCTTCAACCGCTTTTGTTGGAAAGTAGCACAAATATCCTTGAAGTTTTGCCTTCATAAGATAGAGATTATGTACAAGCGATTCTTTTCCGATAAGTTCGTAATTAAAACCATATTTTTCTATATAGCCATAAGCACTTTGCCCAATATTAGATATAACTGCACTGTATTTACCATCTATCATCATATGAATATGCTTCATTTGTGCTTCATCATCTGAAGAAATTGCTTCATCGATAGCAGTAATATCCTCATTAATTGTGTTTTCCAAAGCTTCTTGTTTCTTTTGTTTTGCAGTTTTTATGTTTGCTAAGTCACTATAATCAGCACCTTTTGCCATAATCACACCTCCAATTCTCCGCTCATAAGTTTTGACAATAAACGATCACGAGCTTCCGCCAGTAGAATATTCTGATTTAGCAGCAATTGTCTCTTTTGGAATAAATATTCAAAAGGAACATATAATTCATCCGGCCCTGTTAGCAATTCTATCGTATCAATATGTTTTTTCCCTAAATGAGCAACTGTAGCACCAACTACTGTTTTTTCAAAGAATTTAATTGGTTCATATATAGCTTGTAACAGCCATCCTCGCATTATCTCTTTCTTAGGCTCAAATTTGCAGGTCCGCTGTACCAAATATGCCGTATTTCCACTCCATGAATTGATATGAAATTCTCCATCCATTCCCACAACAATATCACCATTTGAAACAGTATATTGTTCATCTGCCTCTTGCGTAGTATAGTCATTGGTTATTCCGTTAGGAATATTTCTTATCCTAACTATCGGTGTACCTTTTCCTTGAGTATTAAACAACGAACCATCAAAAGCAAAACCATACTGGATATTTGCAATATCAATCAGCTTTTCTTTCTTCCACCCCTCTGGCACTCCATCTACAATAAGTGTGTCTTCATATCCAGGAAAACGTAAATCAACAAACCATTCTTTATACAAACGCTGTGCCGCTTCTTCAAGAAGCTTGATTTGTTTTTTGTTGTTCTCAATTAAATCATCGTATACTGACAGAATAGCTACTATCCTGTCTTGTACTTCAATAGGTGGTGCCGGAAACTTAATGGTTGAAAGTTTTTTCCAAGAAAGATTATCTTGAGCTGTTCCTTGTGATATCTTTTGACAATCTCTTTGTAAAATATCAAATGCATATTTCACAAACTTAACATTTGATACACCATCATAAGGTATAAAGCCCATAATACTATCTGGAAAACAGGCATCAATGCCCAAAATAGCTGTATCTGCAATATTGGCAGCTATTGTAATACATAACGTACCAGCTTTCCATAGCTTACTCTGTTCGAGTCCTCGTTCATTATACGTATCTGTATACTCTGTCAAATAAAATTCTGCCGCTTTCACGTCTGCAGTCTGCACAAACGGATATTTACCACCGAACAATGTTTTATCGTTTCGAGGACGATGCTTTGATCTACCTCTTGAAATGGTTCCAAGCTTGTCCAAGGTTACATATTCCCAACTCATAACCCCATCTCCTTCATATTCTGTGAGATGATATCCATTAAATCATTGGATTCTGCCTGCAGAGATAAAAGTTCACGATGAATTTCTGCCATACGTTCTTCAAAATTTACACCGTCATCTTCCACCGGTGCCACACCTACATACGCACCCGGCGTCAGTGACCAGCCTTTTTCTTCAATTTCTGCAATGGTTGCAGCTTTGCACAGGCCAAGTACATCAGCATAAACACCTTCACCGAACTTTTCATAGAGCCATACCGCCTCTTTTGCAACAGTAATTTCTTCATTCTTTGCTGCTATCAATTCGTCATAAGATGCCTGCACCCGTTTCTTATCATTTCTTCCGGCGGCTTCCACTTCGGTTTTTGCCCGCTTCTGTAAATCTTTCAGTTCTTCTTTCAAAAGGTGAAGCGACTCCTCAAACGATACCGCCTCTCCAAGCACATTTTTATATTCTGCAATCAACTGCTGATATTTTTCAATCTCACCACGATACAACCATACAATGGCATTCAGATTTTTCAACTGCCATTCGGACCATTCATTCAATGTGCGGTCAACCACTGTATAATAGTTTCTGGCATCAATAAACAGCACTTTGTCCTTGATTTCTTCTGATTTTCCTTTGTCGAAGAACCACAAAGAGCAAGGCAGGGACTTGGTGTAGAAGAAGTTATTTCCCACACTTACCATTGCGTCCACATGGCCTGTTTTTACCAGCTTTTCACGGATATCCTTGTCTTTTCCCTGGCTATCCGTAGCAGAAGATGCCATAACAAAGCCTGCACAACCATGTTCATTAAGGTATGAGTAAAAATAGGAAATCCACAGATAGTTACCATTACCGATTTCTTTGTTTTTATTAACCGCAGGCATACCAAACGGAAGACGGCCTGCACTTTCAGCCGATTCTGCTTTTACTTTATCTACATTAAACGGTGGATTTGCCATTACATAATCGCAGCAACCGTTCAGATTGTGTGCATCATGATAAAAGCTGTTTGCCTCATCACCGGATTTGATTACACCGGTAAGGCCGTGTACAGCCATATTCATCAAACAAAGCTGAGCATTGTATTCCACCTTTTCCTGTCCATAGAATGTCATAGCATTATTTGCATTCATACCGGAATGATTTACAAAATCTCCGGACTGGATAAACATACCGCCTGAACCGCAAGCAGGATCCAGCAAAATACCACTCTTTGGCTCGATAACATTTACAATCATTTTTACCAATGACCTTGGAGTAAAGAACACGCCGTCATCAGAAGCAATATTTTTTGCAAACTTATTCAGGAAATATTCATAAATACGGCCGATAATATCGCCGCCCACTTCATCCAATGCACTGTTGTTGAATATACGAAGAAGCTCTGACAGTATTTCATCAGAGAAATCTGTATAACTTTTCGGAAGGACACCGGTGAGCTGCTCACTTTGTTCTTCAATCAACTGCATTGCATTATTAACTACTTCACCCAGACTGTTCATTGTGTGGCCATCTTTGTTCAGAATACCTGCAGATGCAATATCATCTGGAAGATTCAGCAAATAATCATACTGTGCCTCTTTTGGAAGATAAAGCGCACTTTTAGCTGCAAAATCGCTTGCTTCCACAGGCATTACACGTCCGCCACGAGAAGGACGGTTTTTCAAAATCTCTGCCTCTACCATTTTATATCTGCTATATGCATAACGCAGAAAAATCAAACCAAGCACCGGCATACAGTACTGGTTAGATGTCAGCTTTGAACCTGCACGCAGCAAGTCTGCCGATTCCCATAATTCTGCTTCTAATTTACGAATGTTTATCATTTTATTTTCCTCTTAAATTTTTATAGTATTTTAAACTATCATATTAGCTTATGTAAGCATCAAAAGCCCATCCGTGCTCTAATGTCGTTCAACCATTCCCCTTTATACTTAAAGAATCTTGGGCCTGCAACGGAATATTTCTTTCCCGATAACAGTTTAGCCAAAGCTGTTAAAGACATTTCTTTCCCTTGATATTCTACTTTTCGATCGCCTACTACAGTGCATTTCAAACTTGGATCAGCATAATATTCCAATTCTGCACCAATCGGTATCTGACATTTAGAAAAAGAAAAATTCTCAGCTTTTTCATGACTTTCTGTATCAATTTCCTGTGCCAGTTCTTCTTCTTTTTCTTCTGTTTCATTTGGTGCAATAAGTTTGAGCTTGTCCTTGCAGTCATGTATTTCAGCCATTGCCTCCAGTATTGCAAATGCTTCTTCTGGTTTCATTGCATAGAACTCACGCACTCTCTTTTGTCCATTGAAATCGTCTATTGAACGCAAATCTGGATTGAGTTTATCTATGATTGAATGCAATTTCAAATCGGATAGACGAGAATTCACTTCGTATGTCGCATATACTCGAAATGCAAATGGGATACACTCGCTCCTATTAAGTTGCTTTAATCTTTTATCAATATCATCTGCATATCCGATTTTTACATAATCCGGAAATGAAGGGTTTGTCAAAATATATATTACGCCTTTATTTTCCATGTTCCGTTCTCCTATGATATTCTTCCAATTTTCTCTCAAGCTCATCAAAATCTATTTCGTCTTTTATATTTTGTAAGGATAATTCCAACAAATAATTGGATACTCTAAGATTATCTACTCCCTGTAATCCAATCCCTGCTAACCAGTTCTGATCACGTTCCACCTGTTCCGGTGTCCCGGTTTTCATTATTTGGTCAACTTCTTCTCTCCAAATTTTGTAATTCAGATTGTTATCCTTCAATTTCTCAATGCGTCTTTGTCACTTTTCAAGCCTTCCTACTCAACTTATAATTTTGGACTGTTGTATTTTTGCAACAACTGAACTCTTTCTACTTATCATACTCAATCCTAAAATAATCCAGATATGACTTATATTTATCCTGTGCCGTCAGACAAGTATCTGTCAAATACCCTTTTTCATTGTTCCACTCTTTTAATCCACGATAATAAAACAGTTTCAAATTATCATCAATAATGAATGGCACAATATTATATTTCAGGCATTCCTTAAACATAATCAATCTGCCCACACGACCGTTGCCGTCAGGCGATACCACATTGAGACCCCGCAAGAAAACGATAGTTAATTTCCACTCTTTGCTTACGATCTTTGCCGGTTCCCTCTGCCTGATATACATAAATACTATCAATCAGCTCCACCAGCATAGAACGGTTCAGTTCTGTTACTGTTTCATACTTACGAATTGTTTCCAAAAATTGATTGGTACTCTGTGTTTTCTTTTCTTCCGCTCTGATTTTAGTTCTTAATTCGTCTCTTTTTTGAGCAAGTTCTTTCTGCTCACTTTCATAAGCTGAGGACATCTTTTCAAAGCGTTCATCAGAAATCTTACCGAGTGCATTCTGCTCAAAGAGCTTCATAATCACACTATCAATTTCTGCAATCCGTTTTTCTGCTACTTCCGAGTCTTTCTCGAACTGTTTGATTTTCTTACTGCCGCCTTTTTCGCTCAATTCGTGCATTTCCTGTATAAACTGATCTCCTAAGGCTTCCATATTCTTAATATGCTTTTGAATATCACTCATAACAATCTGTTGTAACGCCTCATAAGAAATGGCATGGGTTGTACAAAGATTGCTATTCCTTACATAAGTTCTGCAGCGAAAGCGAGGCTCCCTTCCATTTGGATTAGAAAACGCCATGTTGCGACCACAATCCGGGCATTTCACAAGACCCACAAATATATTAGGACGTCCTGTTTTATTTGGCTGTTTTTTTACACTGATGAATTTCTGCACCAGTTCAAAGGTTTCTTCATCAATAATCGCTTCATGGGTGTTCCGTACTATAATCCATTCTTCTTTCGGAACTGCAACCGGCTTCTTATTCTTAAATGATTTGGTCTGTGTCTTATGAGAAACCATGTGTCCCAAGTACACTTGATTCTCCAAAATCATCTTCACATTCTTTGCCACCCAGTCCGTTGGAAACTTAAATCCTGTACTTGTTTCCAGAGTGCCTTTCTTCATTGCCCTGTATGCTCTCGGAATCAGAACATCATCCTCGCACAAGGTTCTCGCAATCTGATGAACGCTGTTGCCTTGTTTCGATAATTCAAAAATTCGTTTGACAATAGGTGCTGTATCAGGATCAACCAATAGCTTTCTTTTGTTCTCTGGGTCCACCACATAACCATAAGGTGCAAATGAACCGCAGAACCCACCACTCAATGCTGTTGTCTTTTTTACGCTTCGGATTTTCTTTGATGTATCACGGGCATAATACTCATTCATAATAGATTTAAACGGCATCATCTCGTTTTCATCAAATCTTGTATCAACATCATCATTCAAAGCAATAAACAAAATATCATTATTAGGAAAGATTTCTTCCACATAATACATGAACATGGCATTGTTACGTCCAAAACGTGACATATCCTTTACCATGATACCGCTCGGTTCCGGATCGTCCATAGCATCTTTAATCATACGGTTCAGATCCGGCCGGTTGAAGGTAGTTCCAGAATAACCATCGTCCACATATTCGCCTATCACTTCAAATCCTTTTTCCTTAGCGTTGTACCTTAACATCTGCAACTGATTGGTAATGCTGTTGCTTTCCTTATCCGCATCCCCATCGTCTTTCGATAAACGTGCATATAATCTAACTCTTAGTTTTGTCTGCTGTTTTAACATTTCTGCTCCTTTCCAACAGCAAACAAACTGCTTTGTACTTTATAATTATAACACGTTTAAGCACTCTTTTCAGCAATTTGCTCTACTGTTTTTTCAATCAACGGGTATTGTTTTCCTGCTCAATTTCTTTCTGGATTAGTCGTTTAATTAAATACTCTAACTGAACCGTACCGGAAAAAACGGAAGTTACATAAAACGTTGTATTCCCAATTTGGACTGCATTCTCCTGTTTAGGATTTTCCATGTGCTCACCTCATTTCCAGGCAACAAAAAAACACCATCACTGGTGTTTTTTACTCCTATATATTTACAATTCTTCGTGCATATGCTCCGCTTTTTAGGTCTATCTCTGCATAAACCATACTACTATCGCCAAACTCTGTCTGCCCTGGCTGAATACAGGTTGTAGTACCTATCTGATTCATCCATGATCCTTTTTCTGTATCAGGACTTTCGTGAATATGCCCATGCAGAGAAAGTAACGGCTGTTTGGCTTTAAGGAACTCATAAATATCTACTGATCCTATATCCAAATCCTGATATAGAAGCTGTCCCAAATGCAATCCGGCAGGAGGCATGTGCATAACATATACCGTTTTCTTCGGACTCTCCGGTTCAGGCAGTTCTTTCAAAATTCCACACATCAATGGAAGTTCTGTTTTAGAATACTCCAACCAGTCAAAAATTCTGTCATAACCATATTCATTCGATATACCTGCAAAAAAGCTAAGTTGTCTTTGGGGAATATAATCTGTCTCTGTAACAACTCGATCCTTACATCCAAAGGGATGATCCAAAATCTGATTCATTCCAATAAATTCATATTCGTCAATGCAAATTTTTTTACCTGCTATATTATGAACATTTGCGAATCCCCCACAAGTCTGTTCAAAAAGATTATCCACAGATAGCAAATCGTCATTCCCCAGCATATTAAGATATGTAATGTTATGTTCTTGCAATATGGAAAAGTAATTACTTAGAAATCCTTTGATAAATAACGGTTGTTCTGTATGTCTTTCTCCCAATTTTGGAAGCATATCTCCACCATTCACAATAACCCTGATCTCTTGTTTCATAGCTATTTCTAATGATTTTCTGTATTTATTTTTATCTCCATGCAGATCTGTAACATAAAGTATTTTCATGCTGTATCTCACTCCTTATATCCTTTAAGCATTTGCATCTTGATTGATTATAACACACAGAAACAATACTTTCAGCAGTTTCCGCCGCTATGTTTTCCACCTGTAGTATAGATCACCTTCTTCCCACATTTTTATATCTTATCATCAAAAACACATGAATAGGTCGGATCTATGGTCATTACACATATAAATCCGGCCCATTATATCTGATTTCGATTTTACTGCCGTATTTGCCACGCAC
>OLRG01000777.1_pt1 | contig 28443 bp, 24 predicted proteins | sample 1672331 | NCBI WGS metagenome assembly OLRG01 (sample SAMEA3136672, study PRJEB25190) | human gut metagenome
AGAATGACGAAAAGCCCTGACTACAAGAGTCAGGGCTCAGACTTGAGTTTTTATTTTTTATCGGTATGATCACGCTGTTAAAACAGTGAAAGCATCTGTTTTGAGCTGGGGTGATAAAGATGGCTATAGTGGTGCTGGCAGTTACTGGACTTATGAATATTGTGTGCGAGCCTATAAAATTGTGAATGGTAAAAGAGTTTACAGTAAGAAAACAAAAACAGTTACGATATAAAACCGATATAAAATGATATGGCGTATGGGAAAAAGGATAAAGAATAAAGAAGGAGATAATGCTGGATTATTCAGGCTTGATTTTCCCTGTCAGACAAGCTATACTGAACAGAACAGGCTTTTCTGATTTTTAAACAAATGGGAGGATTTTACACATGAAAATTGCAGTAACTTATGACAATGGAAATGTTTTTCAGCATTTTGGAAAAACAGAATCTTTTAAGGTATATGAAGTTGAGGACCAGAAAGTTGTTTCCAGTGAAGTGATCAGTTCTAATGGCAGCGGACATGGTGCTCTGGCAGGTCTGCTTGCAGAGCAGGGCGTGGATGTTCTGATCTGTGGTGGTATCGGCGGCGGTGCTCAGGCTGCTCTGAGTGAGGCTGACATTGAATTGTGTGCAGGTGCGCAGGGAAATACAGATGAGGCAGTAGAGGCTTATCTGAAAGGGGAACTGGTATCTTCCGGCGTGAATTGTGATCACCACGGAGAAGGACATTCCTGTGGACATCATGAGGAAGGTCATTCCTGCGGAGGACACGAAGAGGGACATTCCTGTGGAAGCAGTTGTGGTGGCTGCGGCGGTACACAGGCTGCTATTACAGGACGCAATGTGGGAAAAACATGCCGTACACATTACAGAGGAACTTTTAATGATGGAACACAGTTTGATTCTTCTTATGACCGTGGAGAACCACTGGAATTTATCTGCGGAGCCGGTCAGATGATCAGAGGATTTGATGCGGCAGTTGCGGATATGGAAGTTGGCCAGATTGTAGATGTTCATCTGATGCCGGAAGAAGCTTATGGTATGGCAGATCCGAATGCAATCTTTACTCTTGAAATTGCACAGCTTCCGGGTTCTGAAGATCTTGTGGTTGGCCAGCAGGTATATCTGTCCAATCAGTATGGTCAGCCATTCCCTGTAAAAGTAACAGCTAAAGAAGAAAAGACAATTACTTTTGATGCAAATCATGAGATGGCAGGAAAAGAACTGAACTTCAGAATTGAATTAGTAGAAGTGAAATAAATAAAAAGTAAGAAATAAGAAATAAACGGAGCAGACCGATATCAGGCATTTTTGCACACAGGATTGCTGTGATGTATTGTTAAGAAATATTGCTGAGATGTGGGATAAGCCCAAAAGAGTGGCAGTTGCTTTGGGGATACAACCCTGAAGGAACTGCCACTCTTTTTATATGGAGAGCAGAAGGATTCAGCTTAAAGGCAGAATGCTGCGTAAAACGGTAAGATCCGATAGTGCTCTTTTTCTTTGAAGTTTTCGGAAGAAACGAGATACATTTTTTTACAGTTATTATTTTGGGGGGTATTGGTTTCATCGCTGTTATTTTTTATATTATGGTTCTCACCGCAGTTGCTTTTGCAATTGCTGTTGTTGGAGAGGATGTTTTTTCCAATGCTGTCATTAAAACGCATGAGATTTCGGCATTTCTGGTGTGGGGACAGGCGGTAATCTACGGCGATATACTTTCCAGATTTTTCGAGAAGGAAAGGGACTTCTGCCTGATTCTGGCTGTGCCAATAGGAGAGGTTATAGCCATTTTGGGTAAACTGCTGTGCGAGGAAGGTTTCTGCGCATGCAGTGCAGGAGGGGTTTTCTTCACCGGACAGGAGCTGGTAGGACGGAAGTTTTAAAATGCGGGTGCACAGACCGACGTCGACGGGGTATAAGTGAAGTCCGGAGAGGGCTTCAGGCTCAGTTTTTGCGTAGCCTGGGCAGGAGAGGGCAAGGCCGGAATGGATCAGCCAGTTGAGAGATTCCTGATAAGTTTTGGCAGTGGCACCTTTGGCGATTCGGGTGTACTGGAATCTGCGGCTGCTTTTTCCAAGCTGAGAGGGGATGGAAAGCCAGCTTTTGCGGCTGTGTGTGGCGGTTCCTTTTGGGGCAGAGGCAGTAATGTCTGCCAGATAAAGGTCGAGGATTTTCTGCTGAATATCGGGAACCATCAGTAAGCTTTTTCCTTTTTTGTATTCCAGAACAGAAAGCGGTATTCCGCCTGTGATCTGGTAGAGGTGAAACTGGTGAAGTGCTTTTGCATGCAGGGATTTTTCCATGGAAGTGAAGGTGGAAAAATGGGCGCGGATTTCCCGTGCAAGGGCAAATTCGGCGTTGGTCCAGAGAAATTCTTCGAAATCCATGGGGTATAAAGTCAGAATATCGAAATCATTGGAGGTGTAGTCCGGATCAGGATATACACCTTTTTTGATGGCTGCGATGTGATAGTGTGGAAAGTCCAGTGCGATGCCGGCGAGGAGTGTGGATATTTGCGGGACGCACTGGAGGTTGTCGAGGATCAGCAGGGAGGTGGAGGGACGGAGTGGTTTGTCGGCATAGGTTTCCAGAAAGAGGAGTGCTTCCTGTGGATCGTGGGGAATGGATAAATAATCGGCAGCAGGTTTGTCAGTTTCCAGATTGATGTACAGGGTGTTTTCGTATTGTTTGCTGCCAAAATCCAGAAGCAGCCAGGTTTTACCCGTCTGGCGGAGTCCCTGGAGAATGAGAGGCTTGCGGCTGGGGCTTTTTTTCCACTGGATCAGGGAATCGGTACGTTTTCTTCTCATAAAAATTTTCCTTTCAAAGGTCTGTGGTGTATGTCTGAGATGTATGTTTTTGAGGATGGATACTTGTGAAGGTGCTTATGGGGAGTGTTTACGGTGATGTTTCTGAAGTATGGGGATTCTGGTTCTTTGCAGTGCAACGAGTGGAAATGATCAATGGGTAGCGGGCCAGATATAAAAAGGTTGTTTTCATAACTCTTTATTATAATTGCATTATAAATGTATTATAAATGCAAAAGTCTGAAAAATCTATACATATATGTAGAAAAAAGTCGATTTACAGATTTTTGAATATCTGATATCGTAATTGTATTACGAATCTGTTAGCGGTTTATTCTGGGGTCTGGATGTTTCCGGAGTAAACCTGATTATAAGGAAGCAGCAGAGACCGAGGCTTGTTCTGCGTGGAGTCCATCTTTGCTGTGGTCAAAAGGAGGAATTCTATGAAGAGAATTAATGCTATTTATGCGAGACAGTCCGTTGACAGAGCAGACAGTATTTCCATTGAGAGCCAGATTGAATTCTGTAAGTATGAACTGAAGGGCGGGACTTTTAAGGAGTACAAGGATAAGGGATACAGTGGAAAAAATACGATACGGCCACAGCTTCAGCAGCTTCTGACAGACATCCGAAGAGGTGAGGTGGAAAAAGTGATCGTGTATAAGCTGGATCGTATCAGCCGCTCAATCCTTGATTTTTCGAATATGATGGAGCTGTTTCAGCAGTATCAGGTAGAGTTTGTTTCTTCCACGGAAAAGTTTGACACGTCTACGCCAATGGGGAGAGCGATGCTGAATATCTGTATTGTGTTCGCACAGCTTGAGCGGGAAACCATACAGAAGCGAGTCAGTGATGCTTATTATTCCCGAAGTCAGAAGGGATTTCATATGGGTGGAAAACCTCCTTACGGATATCGACTGGAGGAGATTATGATGGATGGGATTCATACCAAGAAACTGGTGGAGGAGCCACAGGAAGCGGAGATTGTGCGTGAAATTTTTGAAATGTACGAAAAACCGGACACTTCATATGGGGACATTACGCGGTACTATGCGGAAAAAGGAGTTCAGTTTTATGGAAAAGAACTGATTCGCCCGATGCTGGCACAGCTTCTGAGAAATCCGGTATATGTCCGGGCGGATATGGATGTGTATCGTTTTTTTAAGAGTCAGGGTACGAATATTGTCAGCGGACAGGAGATGTTTGACGGTGTGCATGGATGTTATTTATATCAGGGACGGGATGTGACGACGGATAAACTGCAGAATCTGAAAGGACATATGCTGGTGGCAGCCCCTCATGAGGGGCTGGTTTCTTCGGAACAATGGCTGAACTGCAGGATCAAGCTGTTTGGGAATAAGACAATTCAGGCAAACAGAAAGGCTGTGAATACCTGGCTGGCAGGAAAGGTGAAGTGTGGACATTGTGGATATGCGCTGATGAGTATCAAAATACAGTCCTGTAAACAGTACTTACGATGCACGAAGCGCCTGAATAATAAGGCTTGTCCGGGCTGCGGAAAGGTTTATACGGAAGATGTGGAGAATTATGTATATCAGGCGATGGTGCAAAAACTCAGAGAATCACAGACACCTCTGGGATATGCGAAACTGAAGGAGAATCCGCGGGTACAGAGAATTTATGGTGAGATTGAAGAGATTGAGAGAGAGATTTCTGTGCTGGTGGAATCTTTGCTTGGCGCGGGGGAAACGTTGACAAATTATATTAATCAGCGTGTGGATCAGTTAGATCAGCTTCGGCAGGAAAAGGTGGAGGAGATGGTGGTTCTGGCAGAAAACCATGCAACTCCAGAACAGATGGAAAAAGTAGTGTCCAATATAAGTCTCTGGAATCAGATCGGGTTTGACGAGAAACGTTTTACGGTAGATAAAATGATCACTTTGCTGAAAGTGCTGCCGGGGTCGATTCAGATACAGTGGAAGTTCTGACAGAGTAAGAAATGGAATAGTTTGTAAGGAAGAGGGGGAGTGGATGAAAGCCTGAAGAGTTGTTGTGTTGTTATCTGGTGTTTGCATATGGAAAATAAAAAATGAAAGGGTGAGCCGGAAGATTGACATATCTGTGGAGTGGGATGATTCTGGTCGGAATCGTATATGGGATTTTTACAGGGAATCTGAAGGTTGTGACGGAGGCGGCTGTTTCTTCTTCGAGAGATGCGGTGAGTTTGTGTATTTCTATGGCAGGAGTTGTGGCGATGTGGTCGGGGCTGATGAAGATTGCGGAAATGGCAGGGCTGGTGGAAGAGCTGTCGCAGAAGATGCGTCCGGTTGTTCGTTTTTTGTTTCCGGGACTGGAGGAAGAGTCGGAGGCGGGTAAATATATTTCTTTGAATTTTCTGTCCAATATTCTGGGCCTTGGATGGGCGGCAACACCGGCAGGACTGAAGGCTATGGAATGCCTGAAACAGGAGCAGGAGGGAATCCTGTCTGATAAGAAGATGGGGAATACTGCAGAGAATGTGAAGTTTAGGGATAGACGGAATATTACAGAGAGACAGAGTATTACAGCGAGCAGAGAGATGTGTACCTTTCTGATTATTAATATATCATCTTTACAGTTAATTCCTGTGAATATCATTGCGTATCGGATGCAGTACGGAAGTGCGGAGCCGACGGCGGTGGTGGCACCGGCAATCGTGGCGACGGCTGCAAGTACTGTGGTGGCTGTGATTTTCTGTAAAATTATGGACAGGAGAGATGTGGCATAATCGACAGTGTTGACAGTGGGATAGGAAGGAAACAAAAATAAAGTAGAAATGAAGTAGAAATAAAAGAGAAATGGGGTGAAAATGAAGCAGAAATAAAGAAGGAGTAAAACGGGTGCTGCATAGTGATTCATGTGTTGAAAGGACTGAACGGATGAGGTTGTTTTCTTATTTTTCTGATCTGATCATTCCGGTTTTTATGTTGTATATTGTGGCTCATGGGCTTGTGGCCAGAAGGGATATTTATAATGATTTTCTGGATGGCGCGAAGGACGGGCTGAAAACGGTGGTGGGGATTTGTCCGACGCTGATTGGGTTGATGACGGCTGTTGGAATTTTACGGGCATCTGGTTTTCTGGATTTTGTCGGACGTGTGCTGGGAAGATTGTTAGAACCAGTGGGGATTCCGGCGGAGATAGTACCGCTTACGGTGGTGAGGATGTTTTCTTCCAGTGCTGCGGTGAGTTTGCTGTTGGATATTTTTAAGCAGTATGGGGCGGATTCGGCAGCAGGGCTGATGGGAGCGGTGATCATGAGTGCGACGGAGAGTGTGTTTTACTGTATGAGTGTTTATTTTGGTTCTGTGAAGATTGAGAAAACCAGATATACGCTGCCGGGTGCTTTGCTGGCTACGACTGCCGGGGCGGTTACGGCGATTGTTCTTGTGAGGCTGATGTAAATAGGTTGATGTAAATAAAGAAACAGTAATGTGAACAAAGAAATAATAATGTAAGCAAAGAAAAGGCTGGTAAAGAAATAAAAAAGTAAAAAAATTCCGCAGGTTTTGGAGCCTGTATGATCCGTTGGAATTGCTATAGATTCCGGGACAGTACATGGCTGGATGAAACCTGCGGAATTTTTTTAGTTTTCAGTAAGTGGTTTGTTTTTGATCAGCATTTCGCGAATGATATTCTGGGTGTATTCACCGATGTGTTTTTTATCCTCTTTGCTTAGCTCATCCGGATAAATTGGTTTGCCATATTCTACAACAACTTTGGCTGGGGACATCTTTGGAAAATGTGCTTCGAAGATGTCTGCGGAGTTGTTGATGGCGATTGGGATGATCGGGCATTTTGCTTTGGTGGCGATTTTGAAGCTTCCTTCATGGAATGGAAGCATGTCTGTCTCGTCTGCATTTCTGTTTCGGGTTCCTTCCGGGAAGATGCAGATGGAAATGCCGGATTTTACTTTTTCTACTGCTGTGAGGATGGTTTTCAGACCTTGTTTGATGTCTTTTCTGTCAAGGAAGAGGCAGTGAAGGTAGCGCATCCAGGTGGACAGCAGCGGGATTTTTTCCATTTCTTTTTTGGCAATGTAGCCTGTGCGGATCGGGCAGCGGGAGTAGGTGAGAAGGATGTCGAAGTAGCTTCTGTGGTTGCCGATGTACAGGACTGGGGTGTCTTTTGGAACGTTTTCTTCTCCGATCACGGTGACTTTGGCTCCTGTGATCCATAGGATGAAGCGGAAGACTGCCTGAATGATCCGGAGGGAGCTGATGTCTTTGGTTTCCGGGGAAAATTTACCGATGATCCATTCTATGAGAAGTATCGGGATTGAGAGTATCAGATAGCCGATTACGACAATACAGACTAAGATAAAGCGTATCATAATGTGGTTTTTGATCCTTTCCGGGCGTGGATTTTTGAACTGTGCCCTTGTGTTTTTTGTTTTGTATAGTTCTTTTATTATAAGGGATTGAAAGATGGGGTGCAATGTTTTTTCTTGTAAAAGATGGTGAGGAGAGAAGAGGGCGGACGCAAGGAAAGGGAGTCAACTGGATAAATATGGAAGATTTTTTTCTAACGGTTAGAAAAGATGGGGTATAGCTGATATAGGGAAAGCATAGAATGAGTAGTAAGGAATGTGGCAGGGGTGTCTTTGTGCGACGAATGGCGTGGGTGCTGGGAGTGTGTCTGGCAGTGGCTGTGTTTTTGACGGGGTGTGAGCTGATCCGGATTGAGGAAGGGGAGCGTACGCCTGTGGAATATGCCATCGTGAAGCAGGAGGAGCTTCCAGATGAGGCAGTGGAGTTTATTGAGCAGAGAAAGAAAAAGGAATTTCAGATGACATATCTGGTTGGGGATGTCCTGTATCTGCTGAAGGGGTATGGGGAACAGATGACGGGTGGCTACAGTATTCAGGTGGAGGAGGTTTCGGAGTCGGAGAATGGTGTGTTCTGTAAGACCAGGCTGATCGGTCCTTCTGAGGGGAATCAGGGTGGTGAGCCATCGTATCCTTGTATTGTCCTGAAGATAAAAAAGACAGGAAAACCAGTTCAGTTTACAGGATAAAATATCCCTCAGAAATCTGCCAGGACAGAAGGGAGAAAGTAATAAAAGAAAAAAAATAAAAGAAAAAGAATAAAAGGAAGGGGTCATGATTATGCTGGAGCTGAAAAAAGAGAGTGTGCAGATGCTGCGTGTGAAGAGCAAGGCGACGAGTCAGGTGACTTTTGATGTGGATTATAATGTGCCGGATGCGAAGCCGGATGTGGGACGGATGGTTCAGAGTAAGGCGGATGTTTCCATGGATGAGGTGCGTCTGAGTGAGGGGAAGGCTTTTCTGAAGGGGAGCCTGAATGTAGATTTGCTTTATGTGGGGGAGCAGGAGGGGAGGGTTTACAGTCTTTCTGCGAAGCTTCCGATGGATGAAACGATGAATCTGGAAGGGATTGAAGGGGGAGATAAACTGTGTCTGAGCTGGGAGATTGAGGATCTGAGTATTCATGTGATTCATTCCAGAAAATTGAATATCAAGGCGATCGTGACTTTTTTTGCTTCTGTGGATGAGCTGGCGGGGCTTCAGATTCCGGTTTCGCTGGAGGAAGCGGATGTGTCAGTGAAGAAGAAAACGGTCCGGCTGATGAGTCTGTGTGTACATAAAAAGGATACTCTGCGTATCAAGGATGATATGAATCTGGCGTCCAACCGGCCGAATGTGGAGAATCTTCTCTGGTATACGATAGAGCCGCGGAATCTGGATCTGCGTCCGGAAGATGACCGGCTGAGAGTGAAGGGGGAGCTGTCGGTTTTTGTGATGTATGCAGGGGGAGAGGAAGAAAATCCGCCGCAGTGGCTGGAATATTCCATGCCTTTTAACAGTGAGATGGAGTGCAGTGGATGTGGGGAGGATCTGATTCCTCATATTGAAGTTTCGGTGCTTCATCAGGGAATTGAAGTGAAGCCGGATGGAGACGGGGAGGAACGAGTTCTTCAGGTGGATGTGGTGCTGGAATTGAATATGAAACTGTACAGGGAAGAGGAGCATGAGCTGATTCTGGATGTCTATACGCCGTTGAAGGAGTGTGTGCTTCATGGGAAAAAGGAAATGCTGGAGAGTTTGCTGGTGAGGAATTTTTCCAGGTGCAGAGTGGCTGACAGGGTGGCTGTGAAGGAGAGTCAGGGGAAGGTTCTGCAGCTTTGTCACAGCAGTGGAAAGGTGAAGATTGACAAGACGAAGATTACGGAGGAGGGAGTTTTGGCAGAGGGGATTGTTCTGCTGAAAATTCTCTATATTATTGGAAATGATGAGATGCCGTTTTATTCGATGGAAGCGATGCTGCCGTTTACGCATCTGATCGAGGCGAAGGGAATTACACCGGACTGTACTTATTTTCTTCAGGCGGATCTGGAGCAGCTTTCTACTACGATGGCTGATGGAGATGAGATTGAAGTGAAGGCCGCGGTGGGGCTGAATGTGCTGGTGTTCCGGCAGTGGGAGGAGATGCTGATCGATGAGGTAGAGGAACAGCCGCTGGACAGGAAGAAAATTGAGAGTATGCCGGGAATTACGGTGTATATGGTGAAGCCGGAAGATACGCTTTGGGATATTGCGAGGCAGTTTTATACGACGGTGGAGGAAATATGCAGTATAAATGGGGTGACAGAAAATGAAGTCAGGGCGGGGCAGCCGCTGATTCTGGTAAAACAGGTACAGGTATAAAAATTATAAAACTAAAACTATAAAAAACTATGGGGATTTTTCTGTAGCAGAGCTGTAGAGATGCAGCAGGAAATGGTCAGTCTCTGGTTGTTGGCATGCGGATTTCTGTTTGTTGATATTAATGAAGCTGTTGTGTATGGAGTGGACAGTTATAATTAACGAAAAAAATTACCGGAAAAAACTGTGGCTGTTGTATTGAAATCAGTTTGAAAATGTTTTAAAATAAATACAAAATACTTTTGTATACAAAGTACAATAAAAAACGAGCGGAGGGTTTTATGCGTTTACGTGCATTGGCTAAGATAAATTTGGGGCTGGATATTCTCGGGAAGAGAGAGGACGGCTATCATGAAGTACGGATGATCATGCAGACAATCCAGATGTATGATGTTCTGGAAATGAAGAAAAAGAAGGAGCCGGGGATTTCTCTGAGTGTGAATTATCCGTTTATCCCGAATGATGAGAGAAATCTGGTGTATAAGGCTGCGAAGCTTTTAATGGATGAATTTCAGATCGAGCAGGGTGTTTCGATCCGGTTGGATAAATTTATCCCTGTGGCAGCGGGAATGGCGGGCGGAAGTTCGGATGCAGCGGCTGCGCTGGTGGGAATGAACCGTTTATTTAAGCTGGGGCTGAGTGAGCAGGATCTGATGGATCGTGCTGTGAATATCGGTGCGGATGTTCCTTATTGTGTGATGAGGGGAACGGCTCTGGCAGAGGGCATCGGTGAGAAGCTTACGAGGATCAGACAGGTGCCGGAGTGTTATGTTCTGGTGGGAAAACCGGCGATCAATGTTTCTACTAAGGTGGCTTATGAGAGTCTGAAACTGGATGAAATTCAGGTTCATCCGGATATTGACGGAATGATCCGGGATATTGAGAATGGTGATCTTTATTCTATGACATCTAAGATGGGAAATGTGTTCGAACCGGGAATTATCGGGAAGTATCCGGTGATCCAGGAGATCAAGGATCTGATGGAAGAGAATGGAGCACTGAAGGCGATCATGAGCGGAAGCGGCCCGACTGTGTTTGGAATTTTTGACGATAAAAAGAAGATGGAAAAGGCAGCAGAGGTATTGCGTGAGAGCAGACTTGCGAAGACTGTTTTTGCCACAGAAGCATATAACAGACAGTAAATGAACAGTAGAAAGATAAAAAGCAGACAGTAATAAATAGTAAAAGACAATAAGCAGTAAAAGTCAATAAGCAGATAATAGACAGATAAAAACAGATAGTGAAAAGACAGGGGGAAATACGAATGACAAGTGATTTTTCTGTAAATATGAATGAGTATCTTCCATTAAGAGATGTGGTGTTTAATACACTGCGTCAGGCGATTCTGAAGGGAGAGCTGAAACCGGGTGAGAGGCTGATGGAGATTGCGCTGGCTGAGAAACTTGGTGTGAGCAGAACTCCGATCAGGGAGGCGATGCGTAAGCTGGAGCAGGAGGGTCTTGTAGTGATGATCCCGAGAAGGGGTGCTCAGGTTGCGAATATTACAGAGAAGGATTTAAATGACGTTCTGGAGGTTCGTATCGCGTTGGAGAATGTTGCGATTGAAAAAGCCTGCGACCGTATGTCTGAGGAGGAAATGGGAAGACTCTGGCTGGCGGCCAAAGAGTTTGAACATACCATTGCAGAGGGAAATCTTGTAAAGCTGGCAGAGGCAGATGTGGCTTTTCATGAGATTATTTATAAGGCTTCTGATAATAAGCGTCTGATCCAGGTACTCAACAATATGCGTGAGCAGATTTACCGTTATCGTGTGGAGTATCTGAAAGAGGGAGAGACGCGGGATCTTCTGGTAAAGGAGCATGAGGAGCTGACCAAAGCGATCAGGGAGCGTGACGTGGAACGTGCGAAGCAGCTTTCTTTCCAGCATATTGAGAATCAGAGGATGGCGATCATGCGCTCTATTGAGGCAGAGAATGCTGAGAGGGAAAAAGCTGAGAAAGAGAAGGCCAGAGGTCGCAGATAAAAAATATGACGGATAAATTCTGGAAATCCGGGGATTCTAAGAGAGGTGAAAAACCTCTCTTTTTTTTCGGGAAAATTTTGTAATGGAGGTGAGGAGATGGGGGAATCGGAAATGATGCAGGGGACAGGAGATGCGGAAAAAGAGAATGAAAAGAAAAACAGAAAGAGAAATAAAAAGCGAAATGAAAAACAAAATGAAGTACAGGAGGAAAAGAGGGAGATTTCTGTAAGTCTGCGGAAGAATGAGGCGTATCTGAGAAAGCGTCTGGAGAATTGCAGTGATATTCTGATCCGTCCCATGAAGCTGGGGGAGGGGCATAAGGTGGACTGCCTTATGGTTTATATTGAGGTGGCAGTGTCCAATATGATGCTGGAAGATTCTGCGATTGGAAAGATGGTAAATCATTTCTGGGAGGTTTCTCCGGATCAGATTCTTGAATTTGTCAGGAATAACAGTCTGGGTATCGCGGATGTGAAGAAGCTTGAGGATATGGAGGAAGCGATCAAGGCACTTCTGGCTGGAAATGCGGTTTTTTTCATGGATGGATACGACTGTGCCATGAAGATTTCCAGCAAGGGATACCCTGGGCTAGGGGTGACGGAGGCCGAGAAGGAGCAGGTCCTTCGTGGTTCTAAGGAGGGGTTTGGCGACAGTGTAAAGAGTAATTCTGCGCTTGTACGGAAGCGGCTTCGGGATACCCGGCTGAAGGTGGAGGAGTATTTTGTCGGGGTGCGTTCGCATACTCTGGTTCAGATATTATATATGGAAGATTTGGTACATGAAAAGCTTCTGGAAGATGTGAAAGAGCGTCTGGAGGAGTTCGAAATTGACGGGATTCTGGACAGTGGAATGCTGGAACAACTGACGGAGGATGCATGGTATTCGCCGTTTCCGCAGTATCAGACTACGGAGCGTCCGGACAGGGCGGTGCAGGAAATTTTGAATGGAAAAGTAGTTCTGCTGTGTGATAATTCACCGGAGGCGCTGGTGCTGCCGGGGAATTTTAACAGTTTTATGGAGAGCAGTGAGGACTGGTATCACAGGTTTGAGATGGCTTCTTTTCTGAGAGTGCTGAGGTATCTGGCAGTGATCATGGCGGTCATTTTACCGGGACTTTATCTGGCGGTGATCCGGTTTCACACGCAGATTCTGCCGTCGAATCTGATCCTTTCTTTTGCGGAGGCGAGGGAAGGAGTTCCTTTTTCCAGTGTTGTGGAGCTTATTTTTCTGGAGCTGGCGTTTGAGCTGATCCGGGAAGCAGGGGTGAGGATTCCGGGTGCACTGGGAAATGCGATCGGGATTGTCGGAGGTCTGGTGATCGGTCAGGCAGCAGTGGAGGCAAATCTGGTGAGTCCGATCGTGGTGATGATCGTGGCTCTGACTGCGCTTGGTTCGCTTACGGTTCCGAATGAGGAATTTGCGTCTGCGTTTCGGCTGCTGAAATATGGGTTTCTGATCCTTGGAGGATATCTGGGAATTTACGGGCTTGTTCTTGGCGTGTATTTTACAGTGGGACATCTGGCGGGACTGCTGAGTTTCGGCGTGCCGTATCTGGTGCCTTTTATAAAGAAGGAACGATTGTCAGGAATGGGTGACGGGATTCTTCGGATTCCATTCAGGAAGAGATGGAAGCGTCCACTGTATGCAAGGGAGGAAGAAAAAATCCGCCTTAGAATGAACCAAAAAATGGACAGGAAATAGAAAAAGAGAAGAGAGAAATACAAAGGAGAGGAGAAGAAAGAAAAGGTAAAAGAGAGAAAGTAATGAAAAGGAAATAATAAAAAAGAGATGGGATAACAGGGAAAAATATCGGAGAGGAACAGAGAATGACAGGAGGTACAGGATGGAGTTTGCGGAGAATAACAGGATTTCACACAGACAGCTTTACAGGCAGATGATACTTGGGTTTCTGGCTCCGTTCTGGCTTTGTATGAGCGGGAGAGGGAAGCTGAACGGGGTGGATGCGGTGATCGGAACGGTGATCGCAGTTGTGTTGCTGTGTTTTTATGTGGTGTTTCTGATCCGGCTGGCACCTGCGTTTGAGGATTTGAAGAAGACGGCAGGTGCTTTTATGGGAAGGGTGACAGGGGCGTTTTTTCTTCTGTTTATTCTTCTGGCGGGGGGATATCTTCTGGCGTTGCTGCAAGAGGTGGTGCCGATCAGTCTGATCACGGGGATTTCCGGGAGGTGGATTACGTTCTGGGCGATTCTGACCTGTGCAGTGGGTGCGCATAAGGGTATGCAGAGGCGCGGCAGGATTGCGGAGATTTCCGGAGGGCTGCTTCTGGCAGGAATTTTATTAATGATGGTGCTTTGCATTCCACAGGGAAAAGCTGCATATCTGGAGGAAATGGTGCAGAGCTGGAATTTTTCCGGGGAAAAAATCCTTTGGTCGGGATATGGAGTGGTGTGTGCGTTTTCGGCAGTCGGGCTGCTTCCGTTTTTGCTTGGAAATGTAGAGAAATATGGAAGCGCCGGGAAGTCTGTGATGTTTGGGATCATTACTCTGGGTGGGATTCTGGCAGGGATGGAGATTCTGCTTCCGGCTGTTCTTGGCTATGGGAGAGTGCAGGCGGAAAGATATCCGGTTCTGCCGCTTCTGGATGGTGCGGATCTGCCGGGAAATGTGCTGGCGAGATTTGATGTGCTGTGGCTGGGGTTCCTTTTGTACAGTTTGCTGTTCGCGTTGGGAAGTCTTTTGCACTATGGACATGAAATCTGCCGGAAGGCACATCTGGGAAACGGACGGTTCTGGATACCGGCAGTGATTTATCTGATTTCACTGATCGAGGAAAATGGAAAGGGAATCATGGACTATTTTGGATGGTATCTGGGATATGTTTTTGTTCCAGGGCTTCTGCTCTGTCAGATGTATCTGTTTTTCCGGGGAAAAGGGCGGCACAGGAAAAAAGCTGCGGCTGTAATTTCCACGATGTTGTTTTGTATGTTGTTTCTGGGTGGATGTGCTTCTGCTGTGGAGCCGGAGAAACGGATGTATCCGCTGGCGTTAGGGGTGGATGCTTCGGCCGAGGGAATCTCTGCAATTTATGGAATGCCGGATCTTTCCCAGAGTACAGGGCAGAAAAAGAGTGAAGAGGATGGCGGTGCGAGAGTTCTGCAGATCAGCGGGCAGAATTTTCAGGAAATTGAAAATGTTTATGATCGTTCTCAGGAGAAGTTTCTGGATATGGGGCATTTGCAGGTACTGGTTCTGGGGGAAACAATTCTGAAGGATGGAAGATGGCAGATGGTTCTTGACTATCTGAAGGATGAGCCTTTTGTAGGAGAAGACCTTTATATTTTTCGGGCAGAAAATGTGCAGGAAATTCTTAGCTGGCAGGGGGAGGATAATTCTTCTCTGGGTGAGTATCTGACCGGTCTGATCGAAAACCGGATGTCGGAGAAGAATGTAAAAACTGTGACTTTGAGGGATGTTTTCTATGAGAAATATCAGCATGGTAAAATGCCGGATTTGCCTCAGGTGAGTATCGTGAATGGAAGTCTCATCGCTGACTTGTGAGAAATACAGATGGCGAATATCGCTGATATTTTTGCGGCGCAGGTTTGGTGAAAAGTAAAATGTGGAAGCTGATATATAGGAAAAACGGAAGATATATAAGTAGTGTGGCAGATGTATAAGAATGATAGAGGACGTATAAGAAAGGGAAAAAATGTCCATAATTCAGACAGATGAGGAATCTGAAAAAAATATTTGAAGAAATGAGGACTGAATTATGGACAGGACAAAGACAATCAGGAAACTGGTGATTTCGCTGACAGCAGGAGTGTTGGGGATGCTTGCAGTGAATGTGTTTTCTGCTGTATATCCTGAGAAGGTGGAACATTTTATAGAAACGGAAAAGGAGCCGGAGCAGATGACGGCGTGGTGGGGGACGCTGTATCCGGAGTTCTGTTTTTCGGATATTCCGGAAGGTTCAGAAAGAACGGATATAAAGATTTCCTTCTGGCTTGCGCGTGTTCTCAATTGGTGATAATATAAGGAAACAACCATTATATATTGTCAGGACTATGTATTGTTGAGACTATATGATTACAGGGCTGACGATGGTTAGGATAACAGATAACCAATAGAGATGGAGAATAGTTTAATGAAAATAGACAGAGAAGCACCGGTAGGAGTTTTTGATTCCGGTGTGGGAGGACTGACTGTGGCGCGTGAGATCATGCGTAACCTTCCTTCCGAAAAAATTGTATATTTTGGTGATACGGCGAGAGTGCCTTATGGAAGTAAATCCAGGGAAACGATTATTCGTTATTCCCGCCAGATCATCCGGTTTCTTCAGGAACAGCAGGTGAAGGCAATCGTGGTGGCATGCAATACGGCAAGTGCTTTTGCGCTGGATGCGGTGAGAGATGAGTTTGATATTCCTATTATCGGTGTGATCGAGCCGGGAGCGAGAGTTGCCGCCGAGCAGACCAGAAATAAGAGAGTGGGAGTTATTGGAACCGTAGGAACGGTAGGCAGTAAGATCCATGCGGAATATCTTAAGGAATTTGACCCGGAGATTACAGTGTTTGCCAAAGCCTGTCCGTTGTTTGTTCCTCTGGTGGAGGAAGGATGGCTTCATGATCCGGTGACTGAGGAAGTGGCTGCCCGCTATCTGAAGGAATTACAGGATAAAGATGTTGACACGTTAATACTGGGATGTACCCATTATCCTCTGCTTCGCTCTACAATACGCAAGATCATGGGAGATGGGGTATGTCTCGTGAATCCGGCTTATGAGACGGCTCTGGAACTTGGCAGACTGCTTGAGGAGAAGGGGCTTTCCAGCACCGGAACGAAACAGGAAGATTTTCCATATCGCTTCTATGTGAGCGACCTGGCAGATGAGTTCAGGGGATTTGCCAATTCCATTCTGCCATATGATGTGGAAATGACCAAGAAAATTGATATTGAGAAATATTAGGGGTATGAGAAAAATGGATAAAGAAGTGCTGATTCATGTAAGGGGACTTCAGATGATGGATGCAGACGGAGATCAGGAACCGATCGAGATCGTTGTTCCGGGTGAGTATTATTTCCGTAATGGAAGTCATTATCTGCGCTATGAGGAGATTCTGGAGGATTTTGCAGAACCTACGATTAATTACATAAAATTTTCCGATAAGGGAATGGAAGTCCGTAAAAAAGGTGTTGTGAATGTTCATATGGTTTTTGAACAGGGAAAGAAAAACATGACTTTTTATACAACTCCTTATGGAACCATAGAGATGGGAATTGCAGCCACGAATCTGGATCTGAAAGAGAATGAAAGTGGTCTGAATATGAAGGTTGATTATGCACTGGATATGAACCAGGAGCATGTGGCTGACTGCTATCTTGCAATCCAGGCACAGCCGAAAAACTGCAAGGATTTTACACTGTAAGAGGAGAAGGCAGATATTCGCAATGGAAGCAGGAAACTTACCTGATTCGGTTACATTGTAAATTGAGAAAACAGATATGTAGAAAGAAAAACAGACCACTGTCCGATCACTGGAAAATGGTCTGTTTTTATGTGCTTATTTTTTCTCGTCTTTATCTTTTTTAAAACGGGCAAAAAATCCTTTTTTCTTCTTGGATGCAGGAGCTTCCAGGGAACCACGGATTCCTTTGACACCTACGATGTAAAGACCGCTTACTTCTGCTTTGATTTCTTTCTTTACAGGAATGAGATCGAAAATCTTCTCATCAGCAATAAGAATGGAAATCCTCGGACCAACTTTCGCTTTGACGATCGGAAGTTTGGAACGGCGCATAAGTTTAGGTGTCTGATCAATAACCATCTGAGGAAGTCCGGATTCTTTTAATGGCATCCTCTTTTTATCGATAACCAGCATGGAAACTGTCTGTTTGGTTGCTTCGATCTGAGCCTGCTGTTCTTCCTGTTTCTTCTGAGCTTTTTTGCCGAAGAAATATAAACCGATCAGTGCAGCGATCAGGATAACAAGAATGACCAGAAGGACGATTGTTACTGTGCTCATTTTTATCCTCCTAATATGTGTGACTTGAATATGCGCGTTACAGTTATGATTCTTCCGGACGTTATGATATGGAAAGTGATAACCTGAAGAAGATAAGATAAGCAGTAACGGCTGCATACTAAGTTAGGGGCAAAATGCCCTCTGTCCCTAACATCATAATGGTTATTTTATCATTAAACATAGGAAAACGCAATTATTAAAAAAGAATTAATGAGAGGAAAATGGAAGGAAAGCGGTAGAAATTTGCAGGATTACAGGTTATAATTACACCAAATTGATTTTTACAGGATAGAATAGGCGGGGATGGTTATACTATCCTTATTGTAATGGATAAAGGAGAACGTTATGAGCGAAATGAAGCCTGACTCTGAAAATACAGAGGAGAGACTTTCAGAGGAAATAAGTACGGAAGAAACTTTAAAAAATACAGAGGAAGCTGTAGAGGATACAGCGGAAAACAGAGAAGAAGATACAAAAGAAAATACAAAAGAAGATACAAAAGAAAATACAAAAGAAAATACAAAAGAAAATACAGAAGAAGATCTGACAGAAAAAGACCAGACAGGAGATACAGAGGAGAAGAAGCCGGAAGAGGAAGAACTCCCGCCTGCGGACAGTGAGGATGAGGACTTTTTCTATGATGATAATAAGGCTTATGAAGAGCGAAAAGCTGCCCGTATGGAGAGGCGAAACCGTCAGAAACGAAGAAGACGAAATTTCCGCATTGCAGCAGGTGTTGTAGTGGCAGCGGCAGCAGCAATTGGAGTTGGCGTCGGCTTTTACGGGGATGAACTGCAGGTTCTGGTGCAGGAGCAGCAGGCAAAAATTTCTCAGATGATCGAGGACCGCAAAGCAGCTCAGGCAGAGAAAGAGAAGGAAGCACAGCAGGCTTCCGCAGAAGCTGAAGCTGAGAATGGAAAAGATACAGAAAGTGCGGACAATACAAAAAATACGGATAGTGCTGAGAATACAGAAAATAAAGAAAATACATCCGGTTCAGATATATCTTCGGACGGAGAAGTATTAAGTGCTGAGGATAAGGCTGTCTATAAGAAGGCGAAGCGTTATGCGCAGCAGTATGATTATGATACAGCAATTGCAGTTTTAAAGAAAAGTCCGACTTATAAGACAAGTAAGAAGTTCCAGAAGGCAGTTAAGGTTTATCAGAAGAAAAAAGATTCCTGTGTGGCCTGGGCACCGGAACAGGTGACGCATGTGTTTTATCATACCCTGATCAAAGATACTTCGAAGGCTTTTGACGGAGACAATAAGTCCGGAGATTATGATCAGGTGATGACTACGATTGATGAATTTAACCAGATCACAGAGAGTATGTATGAGAAGGGCTACGTCATGGTCAGCATTTATGATCTGGCGAAAGTGGATGAGAATGGAAACATGACCAGCGGGGAAATTCTGCTTCCTCCGGGTAAAGTACCGTTTGTGCTTTCGGAGGATGACGTGTGCTATTATCACTATATGGATGGTGACGGTTTTGCGACGAAGCTGATCGTGGACGATGATGGCAAGATCCGCAATGAATATGTGGAAGATGACGGCAGTGTTTCTGTAGGGGATTACGATGTGGTTCCACTGATCGACCGGTTTGTGGAAGAGCATCCGGACTTTTCTTACCGGGGAGCCAAGGGAATCGTGGCACTTACCGGATATAATGGAATCCTTGGATATCGTACAGACAGCAGTTATGAAACACGCCCGGCGGATCTGGATGCTGATAAGGTTCAGTGGCTGGAAAACCATCCTGATTTTGATCTGAATACAGAAAGGGAAAACGCAACGAAAGTAGCGCAGGCAATGAAGGATGAGGGATGGTTGTTTGCAAGCCATACCTGGGGACATCTGAATGTCAGCAATGTGAGTCTGGAGAGACTGCAGACGGATACACAGAAATTTAAAGAGAATATAGATCCGCTGATCGGCGGAACGGATATTATTATTTTTGCATTTGGTGCAGATCTGGCAGGAGTGGAGGATTATTCGGGTGAAAAATTCGAATATTTTAAGAATCAGGGTTATAATTATTATTGTAACGTGGATTCCAGCCAGTATTTTGTACAGGTAAGAGATAATTATTTCAGAATGGGCCGGAGAAATCTGGATGGATACCGAATGTATTATAATCCGGAACTTCTCTCGGACCTGTTTGATGCACAGTCCGTTTTTGATTCTTCCAGACCGGTTCCGGTACCGCCGATGGGCTGATATTTGAAAATATATAAAAATTTGTCTGAGACTGCCAGGTTGTGTCGTTATATAAAGAGGAAATATAAATGAAAAAAAGAACAGCATATAGAATGGCAATGATTTTGTGTGCTTCATTTTTTCTGAGCGGATGCGGGCTGTTTCCGTTTCAGCAGGATGTACCGTTTCTGAGTGAAAGAGCAGATAATAAGGGTGCAGACAGTGAAAGTACAGGAAGTGGAACGCAGGAAACTTTTTACGGGAATGGGCATGATGTGCAGGGTCAGGTATCAGAAGATTCGGAAGAATCAGAGTCTCAGACAGCAGAACAGGAGCAGGAGTCTCCCATGGAGAAGGCTTCTCTGCTTGTGGCTCAGTATGACTATGATGGAGCAATTGAACTGCTGCAAAGCCAGCCGGATTATGACTCCAGTGAGGAAATGCAGGACGCAGTATCGGAATATGAGAATGCAAAGGCAACCTGTGTGGAGTATCCGCTGGATCAGATCACGCATATTTTTTTCCATACCCTGATCAAAGATACGTCGAAGGCTTTTGACGGAGATTCGGATTCCGGTGGATATAATCAGGTGATGACGACCATTGATGAATTTAACAGGATCATCGAGGGCATGTATGAGAAGGGTTACGTGATGGTCAGTCCTCACGATATGGCAACTGTGAATGAGGATGGCACGATGTCAAAAGGTAAGATTATGCTTCCGGCAGGCAAGATTCCATTTGTTCTTTCACAGGATGATGTAAGTTATTATCACTATATGGACGGTGATGGATTTGCAGATAGGCTGGTTCTGGACAAGAACGGTGATGTGAAGGCAGAATATGTGGAAGATGACGGAAGTGTTTCCTGGGGAGATTATGATCTGGTTCCGATCATTGACAGCTTTGTGAAAGAGCATCCGGATTTTTCTTATCATGGAAGAAAAGGTATTCTGGCAATGACCGGTTATAACGGGGTACTGGGATACCGCACAGATATTGCATATAAGACACAGGAGAATCTGCAGGATGATCAGAAGCGTTTTCTGGAAAACCATCCTGATTTTGATTATGAGAAAGAGGTAGAAAATGCCACGAAAGTGGCAGAGGCAATGAAGGCAGAGGGCTGGGAATTTGCCAGCCACACATGGGGCCATAAGAACGCATCAGAATCATCTCTGAAAGAACTGAAAGCAGATAATAAAAAATGGGAAAAGTATGTGGCACCCATTCTCGGAAAAACAGATATGATCTTCTTTGCATTTGGTGCAGACATCGGAAACTGGGAAGGTTATACATCAGATAACAAAAAATATAATTATTATAAAAGCGGGGGATATCGTTATTTCTGTAATGTAGATTCCAGTCAGTACTGGGTACAGATCACAGATGATTATTTCCGCCAGGGACGACGGGATATTGACGGATATCGAATGTATTATAACCCGGAGGTGCTCAGTGATCTTTTTGACGTTTCTGAGATCTGGGATTCTTCAAGACCAACTCCGGTACCGGAGATGTAGAAAGGACTTTGTTTATGAAGAAAAAAATATATCTTGGAATGCTTGCCATGTGTGTGGCACTGACTGCTTCAGCCTGTGGCACGACAGAAAAGACAGCGACAGATACAACTGCAAAGGAACAGGATGCAAAAGGTACTGATACGAAAGAAGCAGAGGAAAAAGGTGCGGAAGTCGGAAGTACAAGACTTGTCTCTGTTGATAATGTGGAGAAGTATATCACGATCGGAGAGTATAAGGGGCTGACATTGGACAATGCGGTGGATGCGATCACAGACGAGGATGTACAGGCACAGATCGAACAGAATCTTCAGGATAAGGCAGAACCGGTTTCTGAAGGTGCACAGGTTGGAGATCTGGTTACCATTAATTATGTGGGAACCATCGACGGAAAGACATTTGACGGCGGAACTGCCAATAATTATGATTTCATTGTCGGCAACGGACAGATTTTTGAGGAATTTGAAAATGGCGTTCTCGATATGAAGAAAGGTGAGACGAAGGAGATTACGATTGACTTTGCTTCTGATTATGGAGATGATACAGTTGCCGGAAAAGAAGTTGTTTATAAGGTGACGGTTCAGAATGTGCGCCGTGCACCGGAACTTACGGATGAATGGGTAACTAAGAATACAGACTATACGACTGTGGATGAGTATAAGGACAGTGTTTATAATAAACTGGAAGAAGATGCGAAAGCTTCTGCGCAGGAAGTTCTGAAAAATACTGCATGGACAACGCTTCTGGAGAATTCAGAAGTGAAGGAGTATCCGCAGGATGATATTGATAAAGCAGTTGATGAGTTTAAGAAGAATATGGAGCTTTATGCGAAGCAGGCGGATATGACGCTGGATGAGTTTGTGGAGAGCCAGGGAATTTCTCAGGATGACTTTGATGAGCAGTGCCAGCAGTATGCTCAGGGCAAAGTAAAGCAGAATCTGATCGTGCAGGGAATTATGGATACTGAGGGACTTTCTCTGGATGATAAGGAGAGCCTGAAAATCCAGAATGATCTTGTGGAGCAGATGGGTGCAAGTGATCTTGCGGAACTGGTGGATACATATGGACAGGATTATGTGGACGAGTCTGTGGGATTGCTGCGGGTTGAGGATTTTATCATCAGTAATGCAAATGTGAGTGAGAAAGTGGCTCTGGGAGATGTTGTGGGTGAAGATGCAGAGGCCGCGGCGAACCAGGCGGCTGCATTGGATCAGAATGAGAATTCTGATGGAGAAGCTGATGTTACAGAGGATTCTGAGGTAACTTTGAATGATGGGACTGAGATGGAGGAGGCTGAAGAGGTACTGGATGAATCAGAGGGTTCAGATGGTTCCGGAGACGGAGAGGATGCAGATCTGGAGGAAGAACTTGGGGCAGAAGACGGGGATGAAACTGTAGATGCCGGAGAATAATTGCTGATTTTGGAAACAGACTGTTGTATCCTCTTGCTGAAATTATATGAAAGTTACTAAGCGCAGAGTAACAGTAACCAAATGTAAAAATGATGCAGAAATGGCATTGTATTTACAGAATAAATGCGTTATGATTGTAAGGCACAATTATATCTGATGATTCAGCCGGTATGTTGATTTTTCAAAATTACCGGCTGTAATAAATGAAAATAAAAATGATAAAAGCGGGGAAAGGAAACAATGGATAAGCGGGTTTTGCGCGAGAGGATGCGCAGAAAAAAACGCCAGATGATGATCCGCCATTATACGAAGATTGGTCTTTATGTAGTGGGTGTGATTCTGGCGGTTGTATTTGTGATCAGAGGAATTATTATTCCGATTGCCAGTCATATAGGTGGAGGCGAAAGCAGCAGCGGTAAGACTGTGGAAGCTCAGGCAGATACTACGCAGGCTGATCCGAATGCAGCGGTGAGACAGCCTTTGAAGGGAAGTTCTGACACGGACAAAGTTGGAACTACGACAGTGGGCTGGCATGAAGATGCTAATGGAAAATGGTATCAGAATGCGGATGGTACATATTATGCAAATGGATTTCAGGATATTGACGGAGTGACCTATTCTTTTGATGAGAATGGTTATATGCAGACCGGATGGGTAAGCAAGGGTGTAAATGATTATTACTTTAATGATGATGGTTCTTATGATCCGACACAGAAACGTCCGATGCTTGCACTGACATTTGATGATGGTCCCGGAGAATATACACAGGAACTTCTGGATTGTCTGGAAGAGAATAATGCACATGCAACATTCTTTATGTTAGGACAGAATGTGTCTGTATATCCGGATGCTCCAAAGAGAATGCTGGAGATCGGATGTGAGATCGGAAGCCACTCCTGGGATCATACACAGCTGACTACGATTGATCTGGATGCAGTAGCCAAACAGTTTTCAGATACAGATAATGCGTTGATTGAAGCATGCGGACAGGCTGCATCTGTTGCGCGTGCGCCGTATGGTGACGGTAACACGGATATTTACAATACAGTAGCGAAACCGTTCTTTATGTGGTCACTGGATACAGAGGACTGGAGACTGATGGATGCGGATGCAGACTATGATGCGGTTATGAATGGTGACCTGACAGATGGATCTATCATTTTGATGCATGATATTCATCAGCCTTCTGTACAGGCTGCGATCCGGTTTATTCCGGAACTGGTCGCAAAGGGATATAAACTTGTGACAGTCAGCGAAATGGCAGAAGCGAAGAATGTAGATCTGCAGTATGCATGTTATGTGGATTTCTGGCAGAGCACCTTTGACAGAGGAGAGATTCCGGGATATCAGGGAACAGTCAGCACGGATGGAACTTCTGACAGTTCAGACACTTCAGGAGACAGTTCCGGGGATGGAAGCAGTGATGTTTCTGACGGAAGCGGAGATGGTTCCGGAGACGGAAGTGACGGATCCGATGTTTCTGATGGAAGTTCTGACGATGGAAGCTACGATGACGGAAGCTATGATGATGGAAGTTCCGGTGATGGTTACGATGATGGCAGTTATGATGATTCCGGAGATTCAGAGGACTACAGTGATGATTCTGTAGATTACGGAGACGGAACAGAATAAAGGGTTAAATAAAGAACAGAGAGAGCAGAGGAATGCCGGGGAAGGCACCTCTGCTTTCTTTTGTGTTTTTTACAAAAATAGTGCAGAAAATACAAAAAAATTGTTAAATGTATACATATTATCAATTGACGGAAAGAAGCCCCATTGGTATAATAGAAGCTATAGAATGACTAAAAGTCAGTTCATATGCGTGACAGTTATGACAGCAGAAAGGGATAAGATCACATAACATTGCTGAACCATAAAATCGCAGAAAATTTTGCAGCAGTGGAGCTGTTACAGGCACAATCTGAATTTTATAAAGGGAGGACTCCAGATGGGTGAGAGTATGAAATTTACGGAGTTAGATCAGTATTTATTTGGACAGGGAACCAATTATGAGATATATAAGAAACTGGGTGCACATCCGACTACATACAGACGCAGAAAAGGTGTGCATTTTGCAGTGTGGGCACCGAATGCACAGTCTGTATCTGTAATTGGTGAGTTCAATGACTGGGATGAAGAAGCAAATCCTATGACAAAGGCAGGTCCGATCGGTGTTTATGAAGTGTTTGTTCCGGGTGCGAAGATCGGACAGCTTTATAAATTTTTTATTGTAGGGGCACACGGGGAAAAGCTGTATAAGGCTGACCCATATGCGAATGCTGCTGAGATGCGTCCGGGAACTGCATCTAAGATCGTAGATATCACAGACTATAAATGGAAAGATGCCACATGGATCAAGAACCGTGAGAAATTTGATGAAAAAGAACAGCCGATGGCGATCTATGAGGTACATCCGGGTTCCTGGAAGAAACATCCGTGGACAGAGGACAATGAGGACGGCTTTTACAATTACCGTGAGCTTGCCCAGTCCCTGACAGCTTATGTAAAAGAAATGGGATATACTCATGTAGAGCTTATGGGAATTGCGGAGCATCCGTTTGATGGTTCCTGGGGATATCAGGTAACCGGATATTATGCACCGACCTCCCGTTACGGAACACCGCAGGATTTCAAATATATGATCGATTATTTCCATCAGAATAAGATCGGCGTTATCCTTGACTGGGTACCGGCACATTTCCCGAAAGACGCTCATGGACTTGTAAATTTTGACGGCACCGCTGTATATGAGCATGCGGATCCAAGACAGGGAGAGCATCCGGACTGGGGAACCAAGATTTACAACTATGGCCGCCCGGAAGTTAAGAATTTCCTGATCGCCAATGCACTCTACTGGGTAGAAGAGTGCCATGTAGACGGTCTTCGTGTAGATGCCGTGGCTTCCATGCTTTATCTGGATTATGGTAAGAAAGACGGTGAATGGGTTGCCAATAAATATGGCGGAAACAAGAACCTGGAGGCAATCGAGTTCTTTAAACATTTAAATACCGTTGTACTTGGAAGAAATCATGGAACTGTCATGATTGCAGAGGAATCTACTGCATGGCCGAAGGTAACCGGTGATGCGGAGGATGACGGACTTGGATTCAGCCTGAAGTGGAACATGGGATGGATGAATGACTTCCTGGAATATATGAAACTGGACCCATATTTCCGTAAATTCAATCATAATAAGATGACTTTCTCTATGTCCTATGCTTACAGTGAGAGATATGTACTGGTTCTTTCCCATGATGAGGTGGTGCATCTGAAATGCTCCATGCTGGAGAAGATGCCGGGAGAACTGCCGGATAAATTTAAGAACTTAAAGGCTGCGTATTCCTTTATGACCTGTCATCCGGGCAAAAAACTTCTGTTTATGGGTCAGGAGTTCGGACAGCTTCGCGAGTGGAGCGAGGAGCGTGAACTTGACTGGTTCCTTTTACAGGAGCAGCCACACAGAGATCTTCAGAAATATGTCAGTGATCTGCTTACTTTATATAAAAAGTATCCGGCACTTTATGCGATGGATAATGATCCGGAAGGTTTTGAGTGGATCAATGCCAATGACGGAGACAGAAGTATTTTCAGTTTTGTCAGAAAGTCACCGACCAAACGTAACAACATTCTTTATGTGGTAAACTTCACACCTGTAGACCGTCCGGATTACAGAGTGGGTGTTCCGAAGAAGAAACAGTACAAACTGATCATGGATGAGAACGGAATGACAGAGCCGAAGACATTCAAGGCAGTAAAACAGGAATGCGATAACAGACCATTCTCTTTTGCATATCCGCTGCCGGCATACGGAGTGGCTATTTTCACATACTGATCAGGACATACAGGAAACAGATAGAAAACATACAGAAAATCATTTTTGTACCTTGCGGAATATGCTGCGAGATACGCAGTGAACAGGAACACAGATATAATAGTGAGAAAATTCGTGCAAAATAAATAATTGCTTTTTATATGCAATTGCGTTATAATGAGCGCGAAAACAAGGAATAGAGTGAATAGTTAATGTACATGCTGAAAGGAGAACAGACATGAAAGTATCAAATATTAAAGACATTGATAAATTTTTTCAGGTAGTAGACAGTTGCGAAGGCAAAGTTGAATTAGTAACAGGCGAAGGTGACAGACTGAATCTGAAATCCAAATTATCCCAGTATGTATCTCTGGCAAACATTTTCTCAGGCGGAGAGATTCCGGAACTTGAGATCGTTGCATATGAGAAAGACGATATTGATAAATTAATGAGCTTTATGATTAACGGCTGATTAAGATAAGAAACAGGTGGGGGCATGATATTGGGTCATGTCCCCTTCTTGGCGTAGTAAGAACTTCTTACAGCCAGAGCCACAGTTCAGGCTACAGGCTGATTTGCGCAGAAAAATACAGAAAAAAGGAGAACAAGAATCATGGCAACAAAGATTGATATTATCTCCGGTTTCCTTGGAGCCGGTAAAACTACACTGATCAAAAAACTTCTGAAAGAGGCTTATGCAGACGAACAGGTCGTACTGATCGAGAATGAATTTGGTGAGATCGGTATTGACGGTGGTTTCCTGAAAGAAGCAGGAATTGAAATCCGTGAAATGAACTCCGGATGTATCTGCTGTTCTCTGGTTGGTGATTTCGGTACTTCTCTGAAAGAAGTCGTAGATAAATATCATCCGGACAGAATCCTGATCGAGCCTTCAGGTGTCGGTAAATTATCTGATGTTATCAAAGCAGTACAGGGTGTTCAGGGAGACGTTGATATCGTACTGAACAGCTACACAACAGTTGTTGATGCAAAGAAATGCAAAATGTATATGAGAAACTTCGGTGAGTTCTTTAACAATCAGGTAGAATACGCAGGTGCGATCATCATGAGCCGTACAGATATCATTGATGAGAAGAAAGCACAGCAGGCGATGGAACTGCTTCGTGGAATCAACGGAAAAGCTGCCATTATCACAACTCCGATCGAGAAACTGGACGGAAAGAAGATTCTGGAAGTGATGGAAAAACCGGTTTCTCTGGCTGATGAACTGATGGCAGAAGAAGAGGTATGCCCGGAATGCGGACATGTGCATGAACATGGAGAACATCATCATCATGACCATGATGACGAATGTGGCTGCGGACATGATCACGACCATGAAGAACATGAGCATCATCATGATCACGAAGAGCACGAACACCATCACGATCATGACGACCATGAACATCATCATGACCATGACGATGAATGTGGCTGCGGACACGATCACGACCATGAACATCATCATCACGACCATGATGACGAGTGCGGCTGTGGACATGACCACCATGATCATCACCATCATCATGCAGATGAAGTCTTCACAAGCTGGGGCCGTGAGACAATTAAGAAGTATACAAGAGAAGGTCTTGAGAAGATGCTCGAAGCTCTTTCTGCTTCTGAAGATTATGGTATTATTCTCCGTGCAAAGGGAATGCTTCCTGCAGAGGACGGAACATGGATCTATTTCGATATGGTTCCGGAAGAAACTGAAATCCGTGAAGGTGCACCGGAATATACAGGCCGTCTTTGCGTGATCGGTTCTAAACTGAAAGAAGAGAAACTGGCAGAATTATTTGGTCTGGCAGAATAAAAGAAGAAAAAATAAAAAAGGCGGTCTGTGAACTGCCGAAAAAGAAACAGGATAAAGGAATAAAATTATGGATGATATCAAAGTTCCCATTTATTTAGTCACGGGATTTCTGGAAAGTGGAAAAACAACTTTTCTGGACTTTACATTACAGCAGGATTATTTTTCCATTGACGGAAAGACACTGCTGATCCTTTGCGAAGAAGGCGAAGAAGAATATGATATGGATAAACTGAAACTTAC
>OLRG01000784.1_pt1 | contig 28288 bp, 25 predicted proteins | sample 1672331 | NCBI WGS metagenome assembly OLRG01 (sample SAMEA3136672, study PRJEB25190) | human gut metagenome
AAGCGCCCTCGGCCTCGGTGCGATTGCCTTCCACGGCAGCAGCCTCGAACTTCTTTACGTTGGTCTTCAGCAGAGACTTGTTCGCCTTGTTGATGTCGTTGGCAGCTTTGGAGACAAGCACTCTCTTCTTGGCAGATTTAATGTTAGGCACGAAAAACACCTCCTCCACATCTTAAGATATCTAGTCTAGTCAAGGCATAAATAGCCTAGTTGACTACCATGCAGAGCTAAATTATACACGTTTCGAGAGAGAAAATCAAGTGCTAATTTTGAATTTTTCAAAAAATATTGTGGTATTTTTCCTGACCGGGACTAAATATGGTGATATGGTGGCAGGATGGAAGGGAAAAGGAGGCGGCAGCATGGAAATCAGAACAGACCTCGCCATGGAACGGGCCGGTGCACTGCAGGAGCATGGAGACCTGCCCAAGGGAATCTCGGTCCGGCAGGAGACGCGCCATGGCACCCGTGCAACCGTGGTAAAGATCACGTCCAGAGCCGGGGAGGCGGCGCTGGGAAAGCCCAAGGGGACTTATGTGACGGTGGAGCTGGGCGGAGTCCTGCGCCGGGAAAAAGAGAGCTTTCAAAGTGCAGTAGGGTGTATTTCCGAATACCTGCGGGAAATGCTGGGGCTCAGTGCGAAGCTTCCGGTGCTGGTGGCAGGACTGGGGAACCGGGAGGTGACCCCGGATGCGGTGGGGCCGCTGACTGCGGATCATGTGTTGGTGACGCGGCACATGGTGGAGCAGGTGCCTGAGACCTTCGGCACCTTTCGGCCGGTATCCGCTACGGTACCCGGGGTACTGGGCACCACCGGTGTAGAGAGCGCCGAAACGGTGCGGGCACTGGCGGAGCGCATCGGGGCAGCGGCAGTGATCGCCGTAGACGCCTTAGCAGCCCGGGATACCGGACGGCTTTGCAGCACGGTGCAGCTCAGCGACTGTGGTATTGCGCCGGGCTCCGGCATCGGAAATTGCCGCAGCGCATTGGATCAGCGAAGCATCGGCTGCCCGGTGATTGCATTGGGGGTGCCCACAGTGACGGATGCGGCCACCATGGCCTCGGATTTGTTCCAGCGGGCGGGGATGCATGTGGAGGAGGAGACCCTTCGGAATGTCTCCACCGGTATGATCGTCACCTCGGGAGACATTGACCGCCGGGTGCGGGAGATCGCCCGGGTGCTGGCCTACGGCATCAACAGCGCTTTGCACGAGGATCTCAGTCTGGATGATCTGACGGATCTGACCTTTTAGCGGGGACAGACAGGGAAAATGGTGGTTCCGTTATGTCAACGTAATATGCAGGATCACCCTGAGATCCGGTATGGAGCATTTTTGTGGATAACTCTGTGGACAATGTGAAAAACTCCTTGGTATTCCACAGAATGCACGTGGATGTCAGCACGTAGTTTGATGAACAAATTGTGAATAATCGGGTGAATGAAAATGAATATATCCGCATGAGGCCGGTTGACAAAACTAGTTACGAAAAGCTACAAAAGAGGTTACGGCATTTCGAGGCGTGTTACAAAAATGGTTACAAATAATCGTGATTGCGGAGAAAATTACAGATAATTGGGAAAAAACCCTTATGTCAACGGCATATTCACTTTTCTTTTCCGGTGGAAAACTCGCTGGAATGTGGAAAAGTCTGTGGACAATGTGAAAAACTCATTGGAAAATCGGGACATTTTCCATTGTGGAAAACTCATATTTCATGAACAAAATATGAATATTTGAATGAATACCCATGGAAGCTATGTAACCGACAGACAGGGGGGAGAAGCTGCCCATATCGGATTGTTCAAATTGGCCGGAATGCCGGGGGGATATTTCTACACATCCGTACTTGACGAATTTCCTATGAAAGTTGTAGAATAGGCAGGTATTTTACGATGGAGGCGAAGTATATGGCAGTTAAGTATATCTTCGTGACCGGCGGCGTGGTATCCGGCCTTGGCAAGGGCATCACGGCAGCCAGTCTGGGACGGCTCCTCAAGCAGCGTGGTTTGAAGGTGACGATCCAGAAGTTCGACCCCTATCTCAATGTGGATCCCGGTACCATGAGCCCCTTCCAGCACGGCGAGGTGTTTGTCACCGATGACGGTGCGGAAACGGATCTGGATCTGGGACATTATGAGCGGTTTACCGATGAAAATCTGACAGTGAACTCCTCGGTGACCTCCGGCAAGGTCTACTGGTCGGTACTGAACCGGGAGCGCAGCGGCGACTATCTTGGCCGCACCATTCAGGTGATCCCCCACATTACCAATGAGATCAAGGAGCGCATTTACCGGGTGGGCAAGTCCACCAACACCGATGTGGTGATTACCGAGATCGGCGGTACCGTCGGTGATATCGAGTCGCAGCCCTTCCTGGAGGCCATTCGGCAGGTGGGACAGGAGAACCCCAGAGAGGATGTCATGTACATTCATGTTTCTCTGGTCGTTTCGATTCCCGGCTCCAATGAGCTCAAGAGTAAGCCCACGCAGCACTCCTGCAAGGAGCTTTTGTCTATCGGCATTCAGCCGGATGTGATCGTATGCCGGGCAGATCAGCCCATCACGGAGGAAATCCGCAGTAAGATCTCCCTGTTCTGCAACATTCAGCCCGATGCGGTGATCCCAAACCTCAACGCACCCATTCTCTATGAGGTGCCGCTGATGCTGGAGGACGAGGGACTCGCCAACGTGGTCTGCCGCAGACTGAAGCTGGATGTGCCGGAGCCGGATCTTTCCGAGTGGAAGGCTATGGTAAAGCGGGCGAAGACCTGCAAGGACTCCGTGGAGATCGCATTGGTGGGGAAATATGTGCAGCTGCATGATTCCTATCTTTCCGTGGTAGAGGCTCTGACACACGGTGGTATCGAAAATGATGTGAACGTCAACATTCGCTGGGTGGATTCCGAGCAGGTCACCGATGAAAATGCCAGAGAGCATTTGGCCGGTGTTGACGGCGTGCTGGTGCCCGGAGGCTTTGGAGATCGCGGCATTGAGGGGATGATCGCCTCCATTCGCTATGCCAGAGAGAACCATATCCCGTTCTTTGGCATCTGCCTCGGTATGCAGATGGCCGTGGTGGAGTTTGCACGACATGTGGCGGGAATCGAGGACGCCCATTCCAGTGAGCTTTCGGATACGGAGAACCCGGTCATTGACCTGATGCCTGAGCAGCGTGACGTTACCGACAAGGGCGGCACCATGCGGCTGGGCGCCTATCCCTGTAAGATCACCAGTGAGAATACCTTTACCTATCAGGCTTACCGAGAGCCGGTGATCTATGAGCGCCACCGTCACCGCTATGAGTTCAACAACAAGTATCGGGATATCCTTCAGGAGAATGGACTGACGCTGGCAGGACTCAGCCCCAGCGAGAAGCTGGTGGAGATCGTAGAGCTTCGGGATGAGCCATGGTTTGTAGGCGTTCAATTCCATCCGGAATTCAAATCCCGACCCAACCGTGCCCACCCGCTGTTCCGTGACTTTATTGGCGCGGCCAAGAAGCACGGTGGAGCCATCGCATTCTGATACAGACCGCACCGGAATATCCTCCGGTGCGGTTTTTGTTGCCAAGAATGTGGAAATGGGCTATAATGAAAGAAATCCTGTAAATAATTGAAGGAGGCGGCACCTATGGCGCTTGTCTATTCTCCCAATGAGGAATTTCATCTGAAAATCAAGCCCGGCGATGTGGGCCGGTATGTGCTCCTGCCCGGGGATCCCGGGCGGTGCGAAAAGATTGCGCTGCATTTTGATGACTATCATCTGGTTGCCTACAACCGGGAATATAAAATTTATACCGGCAGCCTGAACGGTGAGACGGTCAGTGTATGCTCTACGGGCATTGGCGGCCCGTCGGCCTCCATTGCCATGGAAGAGCTGGCCCACTGCGGCGCGGATACGTTTATTCGTGTGGGGTCCAGCGGCGGCATGGATCCGGAGGTCCTGGGCGGTGATGTAGTAATCGCTACCGGTGCCATCCGTATGGAGGGCACCAGCCGGGAATATGCGCCTATGGAATATCCTGCCGTGGCAGATTTTGCAGTGACGGAGGCTCTGCGTGACGCCGCAAAGGCCAGAGGAAACCGGTATCACCTTGGGGTCGTTCAGTGCAAGGATGCTTTTTATGGTCAGCATAACCCGGATTCCATGGCAGTAGGCTATGAGCTCAAGAACAAATGGGACGCATGGGTGAAGTCTGGAGCCAAGTGTTCGGAGATGGAGTCTGCCGCACTGTTTATTGTGGGCGCTGTCCGCCGGCTGCGGGTGGGGGCGATTCTGATGGTATTTGCCAACCAGACCCGGAGAGAAATGGGGCTTGAGGATCCCAAGTGCTATGATACCGAGGAGGCCATTGCCACGGCGGTGGATGCGCTTCGGCTGCTCATCCAGCGGGATAAGGCGGAAAAGGCATGAAGAAAAAACAGGTCTGCATGATGATCGCTGCGTTGGTGAGCATTTGCGCGGTAATCGCCGTAGGCTCTACGGTGATGGCTTTTGTCTCGGCGGCAAAAGCTGGGGCAGCAATGCCCACGGGAATGGCGTTTTTGTCCCTTGTGACCATCTTCTGCACGGTGATGATCTGGCGAGGCGTCAGAGATATGGAGTAAAACGTAAAATACTTTGGGCGGCTGTGCGAATCACAGCCGCCTTCCTTTTTACAAAAACGTGATATTCTTATTGCAATTTCCCGATGAAACCGCTATACTGTGCTTTGGCGAAAAGCCGGAGCCTTTACGTGTCCGGTGGAGGCTCTCCATTATTTGCGCTGTATCCGCTTTGCGGAACGGCAGCAGGAGGAATTACATATTATGCAAAACAAAAAGAAGACAAATCTTCGGTATCTCATTGAGCTGGCGCTGCTGATTGCGATCATGCTCATGATGAACATCACAGGGCTGGCTATGATCCCACTGCCCGGACAGTACGCTTCCATTATGACTGTACCGGTAGCTGTAGGCGCTATGATGCTGGGCCCTCTGGCCGGAACCATTCTGGGCGGTACCATGGGCTGCATCAGCTTTTACACCGCAGTAAAGACCGGCTTTGCGACCATGACGCTGGCGGGCTATACCGGCGGCAGTGTGGTGGCGCTCTCTCTGCTCAACTGCCTTGTGCCCCGTCTGCTGATGGGCTTCTGCACCGGATGGATCTTCAAGGCTGTTTCTAAAATTGACAAGACAAAGACCATCTCCTACTATGTGGGCGGAATTGCCGCACCGCTGCTCAACACCCTGTTTTATATGACGGTACTGGTGGTGATTTTCCTCAATGCCCCCAACATTGCGGCGGTTTTGGGAGAGGATCTTCTCTATAAGCTGCAGCACAACGCCATTGCCTTCTGTGCGGCCTATGTGGGCGTACAGGCACTCATTGAGGCGGCGGTTGGCTGTGTCATCAGCGGCACCATCGGCAAGGTTCTGAAGGTTGCGCTGAAGCGGTAAAGGAAGCGATTTTATGAAAGAAATCGGAATTATGGAGGTAGGCGGCTTCAAGGTAGGCCATGCCCAGAATCAGGAGGCCGGAACCGGCCTGACGGTGATCCTCCTTGACCATATGAGTCCTGCGGGACTGGATGTACGGGGCGGAGGCCCCGCATCCCGGGAATCCCAAATCCTGAATCCGCTGATGACAGCGGAGGGAATCAACGCAGTACTGCTCTCCGGTGGAAGCGCCTTTGGACTGGACGCTGCCGGCGGAGTTCAGAAGTATCTGGAAGAACGGGGCGAAGGCTTTGCAGTGGGCCCCATTCGGGTGCCGCTGGTATGCCAGAGCTGCGTGTTTGACCTGTGTGTGGGCCGTCATGATGTCCGCCCCGATGGGGCCATGGCTTATGAGGCCTGCCGGAACGCATCCTATGACGCACCCAAAGAGGGCAATGTGGGAGCCGGAACCGGCTGCACCGTTGGCAAGATTATGGGATTGGACAGAGCCATGAAAACCGGCTTTGGCACCTATGCGGTGCAGGCCGGAGATATCAAAGTAGGCGCTATGGTGGCAGTGAATGCGGCAGGCGACGTGTGCAATGCCGATGGCAGTGTTCTTGCAGGACTTCTGAGTGCCGATCACAGTCACTGTGAAAGCTCCTTTGACGCTATGGTGCAGGGCCTTACACTTCAGGCCGGTGTCAATACCACCATTGGTGCCGTGGTGACCAATGTAAAGCTGCCCAAGGCCAAGCTCTGCAAGGTGGCCGGTATGACCCACAACGGCTATGCTCGGGCCATTCGCCCGGTACACACCTCCGGCGACGGAGACAGCATTTATGCCATCAGCACCGGAATGGTGGAGGGGAGCATGGATGCGGTGGGCGCACTGGCGGCCTATGCCATGGAGCAGGCCATCCGCCGGGCGGCTGTGGCTGCGGAAAGCGCCTATGGCTTTACGGCACTGTGCGACCTGAAAAAGTAAATCATAAGCTTCCGGTACGGACAGCCGGAAGTGCTTTGGGGACTGCCGATTTCTGCGGCGGTCCCCTTTTGCGCACAAAATGCATAGTTTTCCGCAAACTGCCGCTTGGTCACAGCCCGGACACATGGTATGATTACTCTGAATGCAGGAGGGATGGCTATGGGAGACCGAATTCTCATTGTGGAAGACGAGCAAAGGCTCAGAGATATTCTGTGCGATTATTTCCGGGCCAAGGGCGAGGAGCCTGTGGGGCTGGAAAACGGACGGCAGGCCGTAGAATGGATGGAGGGCCACGAGGCTGATGCGGTGCTGCTGGACATCCTCATGCCGGAGCTGGACGGATTTGCCGTATGCCGGGCCCTGCGGCGCCACAGCAGTGTGCCGATCATGTTCCTGACGGCCCTTTCCAACGAGGAAGAGAAGCTCCGGGGCTACGAGCTGGGAGCAGATGACTATGTGACAAAGCCCTATTCCATGGCGGTGCTCTATGCTCGTACCAAGGCACTCATTGCCCGGGCAAGGGGGACAGTGGGGGAGGATGGTTGGCTGGATGCCGCAGGAATCCGACTGAATCTCAAAACCCATGAAGCGCTGATTGGCGGCAGACCGCAGGAGCTTCCCAACCGGGAATTTGCACTGCTGCGGTGCCTGATGGAGCACCGGAATCAGGTGCTGTCCCGGCAGCAGCTGCTGACCATGGTATGGGGCTATGACTACGAGGGGGATGAGCGCACTGTGGATACCCATATCAAAAAGCTCCGGGCCAGAGGTGCAGAGATCGAGACCATGATACGGGTCGGCTATCGGCTCCGGGAGAAAACCTCATGACCGCCGGGAAATGGCGGCTTATAATCCATGCGGTGCTGGGTGCCCTGTGGCTCTGCGCCTTTGCTCTGCTGGTGGCCACCGAGAGTCGAAGCATGATCCGGGAAAACACGGCGGAGATCACAGCGGAATGTCAGACGCTTTGGACAATGGTAAAAGATGCGGCTGCCGGGAACACAGCGGACGCTGCACGGATTGCTGCCTATCAGCAGGCCATGACAGGGGAGGCCGGAGCGTGCTATTTCAGCGCTTCGGTGCTGCTGGATCGGGATGGGAACCTGCTGTGCCGCTCCCGGAACAGTGCTGTGGCGGTACTGACACGGCAGCAGGGGGAGCCCGTGACCCTGCCGCTGGCCTTTTTGGAAGAGAATACTACGGATATCGCAGCGCTGCTGCATGGCCTCCCGGTGACGGTGAGCCCATATGATCCTAACAGCAGCGCCGGTATTTATGGGGAATGGGAAGACGGCTTATTCTATGTCACGGAGCTGACTGGTGGAGATTAGTCCTACCGGTCCGAAACCGATGGATATAATGGAAAGGAGATCCTCCATTATGAAGCTGAGGGCCGCAATACCGGTTCGGACTTTTCCGGACTGACGGTAACGCCCATCATGAAATCCTGCGGCGGGATCGCCCCTGCAAAGGGCTGGGAACGAACGGATCGACTCATCTCCCAGCTGGAAACCATGACGGAGCTGAAAGCCGGCGGCGAGCTTTTTGCGGTGCAGGATAGCCTTTTTCATCAGAAGCTGGTGTGGGGATGCCTGCTGCTGGATGACAGGAATCCCTTTTCGGAGGGGAATAGCCTGCAATTTATCTTTGGTGCGGAGTTCAGTCCCATTGCCCTTGCGTTGAAGGAGACTTGGCGGAATGGAAGCGCTGTGATCCTTCTGCTTTTGTTTCTGGCAGCAGGTGCGGGCCTGACAATGATCCTGTCTTGCCGGTTTGACCGGGCAACCCAGCTGCTCCGGGATGAGCTGGCCCGGCAGGTCCAGATGGTGAACTACGCAAAGCATGCCGAGCAGGCCCGACAGGCCATGACCTCGGCCATCGCCCATGAGCTAAAAACACCCATTGCGGTTATGAGCTCCTATGCGGAGGCACTTCAGGAGCGCATCGACCCGGAAAAGCAGAGCCACTATCTGGACGTGATCCGACAGGAAGCGGATCGGATGGATCGGATGGTGCTGGAACTGCTGGATCTGAGCCGGCTGGAGGCGGGGCGTTATCAGCTCCGGCGGGAGAGCTTCCGGCTCAGTGCACTGGTGGAGGAGATCCTTCGGCCTCTGGAGGGAAGTATTCACGAAAAGCAGCTGGAGGTATCCATGCGTGTTGGGCAGGATCAGGTCTATGCGGACCGGATGCGCTTTGGACAGGTGGTGGAAAACTTTATGACCAACGCCATCCGACACACGCCTCCGGGTGGAAAGATCCTGATTCGGATCGGCATGGGCCATGAGACCTTTTCAGTGGAGAATCAGGGCAGTGCGATTCCGGAAGGCCAGCTGGGACGGGTGTGGGAGACCTTTTGGCAGGGGGATGAGGCCCGCAGCGGCCGGGGAACCGGACTGGGGCTTGCCATTTGCCGGAGCATCCTGACATTGCACGGCGGGACCTGCCGGGTGGAGAATACGGCCATTGGAGTTCGGTTTACGGCAGATCTTACCCAGAGAAAAGTGGAGCCTGTGACGCGGCTTTGCACTGATATTCCTGCGGAGCTCCACTATCCGTTATATGAAGAGCGTACGACGGTGGCGCAGGTGATGTTCCGGCTGGCATTGCTGAAGGGCAGTGCACTGCGCCGGGAGATCCGAGAGGGCGGCCTGACGGTAGACGGAAGACCGGTGACAAAGGGAAAACAGCAGGTCTATCCCGGCAATGTGCTTTTGTGGCGGGAGGTGCAGATCCTGCTGGAACCGGGACAAAATAAATGAAAAAAAGTTCTTGCACTTTCTTCCGCACTATGATAGAATGGATAGGCTAATTACGGGCGGTCCTCTGCCGCGCCACACTGCAAATGGTGTATGGCATTCCTTGCGGTCAAGAACGCCTTTGAAAAGGGAGGATTCATTATGAATCTGATTGAAAAACTGGATCAGCAGAACATGAAGGCTGAGCTGCCCGAGATGAACGTTGGCGATACCGTCCGCGTCCATGTCAAGATCAAGGAAGGTTCCCGCGAGAGAATTCAGGTCTTCGAGGGTACCATCATCGCCAAGAAGCACGGCGGTGTTGAGCAGACCATTACCGTTCGCCGTCTGAGCTATGGCGTTGGTGTGGAGAAGGTCTTCCCTGTTCATTCCCCCAACATTGTCAATGTTGAGACTGTCCGCCGTGGTAAGGTTCGCAGAGCGAAGCTGTACTACCTGCGTGACCGTGTTGGTAAGGCTGCAAAGGTCAAGGAAAAGATCTGATCTGCGGAAAACCGGTAAAAGAAGGAGCCTTCATGGCTCCTTTTTTTACTTTATTTTTCGCCTGTTTTATCACAAAATATGAGAAAACGATGCAACCATTTATTCAAAAGAACACTCTATATTGTTGTCCGCCTCGGAACGGCATACCATGCATCGTGGCGGATGGCGCTGAGAAGGAGCGTGGAACGTGACAGAGGAAGAACTGCATCATAAGCTGTCGGCTCGTCAGCAGCGGGCGCTGCAGGAGGCCATGGAGCGCTATGGCAGCTATGTAAAAACTGTAATTTATAACGTTCTGCGCAGCCGTGGGACACAGGAGGATATGGAAGAGCTGACCTCGGATGTGTTCTATACCCTTTGGGAGCATGCCGGAGGCGTGTCCAAGGGGAAGCTCAAATCATGGCTGGGGGCGGTTGCCCGGAACCGGGCGAAGAGCTTCCTGCGCAGCAGCAAAGTAACCCTGCCCATGGATGAGGATGTGCTGGAACTGCCGGACGCCTCACCGGAGAATAAGGCGCTGGAACAGGACCTTAAAAGAAGACTGCTGGAGGCGGTGCGGGCCATGCCGCCGCTGGATAAGGAGATATTTCTCCGATACTACTATGAATATCAGACTATGGAGCAGATTGCAGCAGCCATGGAGATTCCGATTGGTACCATCAAATCACGACTGAGCCGTGGCCGGAGAAAGCTGCGGCAGGTAATTCTGGAACAGGAGGCGGATGTATGAAGATCAGAATAACCGATCTGCTGGACGACTATCTGGATGAAGACCTTCCGCTGGATCCTATTCCGGAGGTGGGGATACAGAAGTCAAAACGTAAAAGCCGTCCTGGTGCTCCGCACCATAGCCCCAGGCGGGCGGTGCAGATCGCTGCAGGGCTGGTGATTGTAATTTCTCTGTCTGCGGTGGCAGGGATGAGGCTCTGGTGCGGCGGAAATACGGGGGCGAGTTTGGCGGCAGGAAATGCGGAGCTTTATGAGCAGGCGGATGCACAGCCCCCGTCACCGGAGCCTGTGGCCGAAGGTGATATATCGGCTTGGCCGGATGGCTATGAGACGGTGTCTATTACCTCCATAGAGGATCAGCTCAGCGTTACGGTTTCGGATGTGGTGCAGGAGGGCAGCCGTTACCGGCTTACCTATACCATCTCCACAGAAATCGAACATGTGACCGGCTTTCAGCTGGCGGATGCGGAGGTCTATCTGCTTTTGGCAGATGATACCATAGTGACACCCACAGGCAGCACGGAGACTGGCAGCGCAGAGAATCCCTTTGAGCTCCGGGATGTCTATGAATTTTCGGATTTACCGGAGGATGCGGAGCTGGATCAGGCTGTGCTGTATGTACGCATTGCTCAGGTGACGCTGACGACTACCGATGGGAGCATAGACGTTTTTGGACAGTGGGATGTGGGCTTTTCCGGGGACAATGTTTTGCTTGATCCGGCGGTACCGGAAGAGACTGGAACGGAGAACACCGAAGCTCTGGGGGATGCGGAGTTTTCCGTGACGGATCTTGAGGTTTCAGAGAGCGGCTGCTCCTTCTGGGTGCATACCAAACAGGATAATTATTTGATGGTTCCCATCGGGCAGCTGGCATTGGTACAGGAAAGCAACCCCGGTACGGCCTGCTATGGGATCTCCATGGTCACGGACGGTAACATTTCTCCCGACAATCTGACGGTAAGCTCCTCACTGATGTCCACAAGAGGGGTCACCAGCACTCAAAATCTTGTGTATTGTCAGGTGGAATGGAATGGAACCATTGATCCTGCCAGCATCTTGGGAATGTATTTTACCGATGGAACCAACAGTGCACAGGTGGAGGTTTACGCATACATCTATTAAGCAAGCAGAAACACTGGCTGTATCCAAACGGCCGGTGTTTCTTGCACTTCGTGGCATCCTGCATAGAAAAAGGCGACTGATGGAGAATTGTTTTTTTCATTTGCCACTTTCAAGACGGTGGGGGTTATGCTATAATATTGTTCAAATAATTGCATTTTCAAAATAGATGAAATATTTGCGCTTTTATGCTGATTTAGAATGTTTATTGTATTATAAATTTTCAACATGGATGAAGTAGTTGCATTTTAATGCTGATTTAGAATTATATTTATTGCTGATCTCGAAGTGTATGGATCCAGTGCATTTGAATCGGCATTGAACTGGAAAGGCGGTAATTATGCGCACCAAATCTGCAAGCAAGCAGCAGACACAGCAGGAGGAACCGAGGACGCCGTGGCTGGAATGCTATAAGACGCTGGGGGAACTGATCTCCTGCCTGATTTTTGTGACCATTCTCTTTGTATTTGCCATCCGGCTGGTGGGGGTCGTGGGAGAGAGTATGTATCCTACGCTCCATGATGGCGATAAGCTGACCCTGCTGAGCAACTTCCTCTATGAGCCTGCGGTGGGAGATATTGTAGTATTAAAGGCACCGAACTTTGACGATGATCGCCCCATTGTAAAGCGTGTGATCGCAGAGGCGGGGCAGACGGTGGATATCGACTTTGACACCGGCGAGGTCTGGGTGGACGGCGTTCTGCTGGACGAGCCCTATATCAATGAGCCCACCTATCGGGATAACGGCACGCAATTCCCGCTGACGGTGCCGGAAAACTGTATTTTTGTTATGGGAGACAATCGAAACCACTCTACTGACAGCCGGGATCCCAGAATCGGCTGTGTGGATCAGCGCTATGTACTGGGCAAAGCGCTTCAGATCGTGATGCCCTTTGGAAGATTTGGAGGTGTTTCATGAATATTCAGTGGTATCCGGGCCATATGACCAAGACCCGGCGGCAGATGGAGCAGGATATCCGCATGGTGGATGCGGTCTGCGAGATTGTGGACGCCAGAATTCCACTGGCCTCACGAAACCCTGACATTGACAGCATCTGCGAGGATAAGCCCCGGATGGTGATCCTCAACCGTATCGACATGGCGGATCCCGCCGCCACCAAGGCGTGGGCTGCATGGTTTCGGAGCAGGGGCATGATGGTGCTGGAAACGGACTGTAAGAACCGCAAGGGCACCAATCAGTTTGCACCCAAGGTACGGGAGCTTCTGAAGGAGAAGATCCGCCGGTATCAGGAAAAGGGCCAGATCGGACGTACCATCCGTGTGATGGTGGTGGGGATTCCCAATGTGGGAAAATCCACATTTATCAATCAGGTGGCGGGGCGAAAGTCTGCCAAGGCGGAAAACCGTCCCGGGGTTACTCGAGGCAAGCAGTGGGTCACTGTGGAACGGGGACTGGAGCTGCTGGATACGCCCGGCATTCTCTGGCCCAAGTTTGAGGACCCGGAGGTGGGCCTGAAGCTCAGCTACACCGGTGCGGTGAAGGATGACGTGGTGGATATTGAGACCCTTGCCATGCATCTGATGGAACTGCTGGCAGGCTACTATCCCCATGCGCTGGAGCAGCGCTATAAGATCACGGTACCGGAAAATGCACAGGGACATGAGCTCTTGGAGCTCTGCGGTCGAAAGCGTGGAATGCTGATCTCCGGCGGTGAAATCGATACTGAGCGCATGAGCCGAGTGCTGCTGGAGGAATACCGCAGCGGGAAGCTGGGCAGATTCACACTGGAAATGCCGGATAAAACGGAGGAACAGAGCAATGGCGAAGAAGGATAAGGAGCCTGTGGATCTCTGGGCGCTTCAGCGGGAGCTGAAGGCGCAGCGCGGCAGCATTTTGATATGCGGCGTGGATGAAGCAGGCCGAGGGCCATTGGCGGGGCCGGTGTGTGCGGCGGCGGTGATCCTGCCGGAAGGATATGAGATCCCAGGGCTGAACGATTCCAAGCAGCTCACGGATAAAAAACGCCGGGAGCTGTTTCCAATCATCAAGGAACAGGCAATCGCATACGGGATTTCCATGGTGGATGAAAAAATCATCGATGAGATCAATATCTTAAACGCTACATTTCAGGCAATGCGCGAGGCGATTGCACAGCTGGAGCCGAAACCGGATCTGGCACTGATCGATGGAAACCGTGTAACGAATTTCGGCGTGGAAGCCATGGCGGTGGTAAAGGGCGATGCCAAGGATGCTTCTATTGCGGCGGCCTCTATTCTGGCCAAGGTCACCCGGGATATGTACATGGAAAAAATGGATCAGGAATATCCCCAGTATGGCTTCGCCGTCCATAAGGGCTACGGCACCCGGCGGCACTATGACGCTATTCGGGAGTATGGCATGTGCCCCATTCACCGGCGGACGTTTCTGAAAAAGTTCTATGGGGAAAAGTAATGCCCTTGGCGCCTGGGGCGAGGAAAAGGCGGCCCACTTTTTAATGGATCAGGGGTACCGGATCATCCGGCGGAATTATCACAGCCGTTACGGCGAGATCGACTTGATTGCGGAGGATGAGGAGTATCTGATCTTTGTGGAGGTCAAGCTCCGGAGATCCGTGTCCCACGGCCTTCCCGAGGAGGCGGTGACGCCCGGAAAACAGGAAAAGCTGCGGCTGACGGCACAGCGGTATCTCCAAATCCATGAAACAAACAAACAGCCCCGGTTCGACGTGGTGGCACTCTATGCCAAGGACGGTATGGACACCTGCCCGCTGCCGGTGAGACATATTAAAAACGCATTTTAACCATATGGAAGAAAGCAGGTTATTCACATGAAGTATTTGAGTACCAGAAACGCGGCACTGCGCAAGAGTGCAGCCGAGGTCATTGCGCAGGGCCTGTCCAGAGAGGGCGGCCTGTTCACACCGGAGACATTCCCGGTCATGCCGGAAGGCTTTCTGGAAAAGCTGATCCCAATGAGCTATCAGCAGCGTGCGGTAGAGGTCATGAGCCTGTATCTGGACGATTTTTCCAAGGAAGAATTGGAAGAGTACGCTGCAAAGGCTTACAAGGTTGGAGAGAAGTTTGACAGTGAGGCGGTTGCTCCGGTGTATCATCTGACCGAAGGCACTGAGATTTTGGAGCTGTGGCATGGCCCCACCTGTGCATTTAAGGACATGGCGCTGCAAATGCTGCCCCATCTGCTGACCGCTTCTCTGCGGAAAAACGGCGAACAGCGGACCGCCTGCATTCTGGTGGCTACCTCCGGCGATACCGGAAAGGCGGCACTGGAGGGATTCTGTGACGTGGATCAGACCAGAATCCTTGTGTTCTACCCCAAGGACGGGGTTTCAGACATCCAGAAGCTCCAGATGGTGACCCAGAAGGGCGAAAACGTAGGTGTATGCGCTGTGGTGGGGAACTTTGATGATGCCCAGTCCGGCGTAAAGAAGATCTTCTCCAATGAAGAAATTCGCAAGACCCTCAATGACCGGGGGCTGTTCCTGTCCTCGGCCAACTCCATCAACTGGGGCCGTGTACTGCCGCAGGTGGTCTATTATATTTCTGCTTACTGCGATCTTGTCCGGGATGGACGAATCCGGATGGGGGAGAAGATCAACTTCTGCGTCCCCACGGGCAACTTTGGTGATATTCTGGCGGGCTTCTACGCCAAGACCATGGGCCTGCCGGTGAAGATGCTGATCTGCGCCTCCAATGCCAATAATGTGCTCACGGACTTCATTGAAACCGGCGTATATGACCGGAATCGTCCCTTCTATACCACGGCTTCTCCGTCTATGGATATCCTGATCTCCTCCAATCTGGAACGTCTCATTTATCAGCTGTCCGGCTCGGATGAAGCGGTTCGCGGATATATGGATGCTCTGAATACCACCGGGCGCTATGCGGTCACAGAGGAATTGAAGCAGAAGATTCAGGCGAACTTTGCAGCCGGCTGGTGCTCTGATCAGGCGGCAGCGGACAACATCGCCAAGGTCTTTGGCACGGAGGGGTACCTGATGGACACCCATACGGCGGTGGCCTATACGGTCATGGAGCAGTACCGGCAGAAGACCGGGGATGATGCCTTGACGGTGGTGCTTTCTACAGCCTCTCCCTATAAGTTCTGCTCCAGCGTGCTGGAGGCCATGGGCGTCCGGGAGATGAAGCCCGGCACCGAGATCATTTCCCAGCTGGAGGAGAAAACCCGTACCACTGCGCCGAAGCCCCTGAAGGCATTGGCGGGCAAGGCTGTCCGCTTCACCGGGGAGGCCCCCAAGGAGCAGATGCCTCAGGTGGTACTGGACACTCTGCGCTGATGGCTCTGTATGTGATCGGAGATCTGCACCTGTCGCTGGAAGCGAACAAGCCCATGGACGTGTTCGGAGGCAACTGGGTCAATTATGTGGATAAGCTCCGGGAGGGGCTGAAGGTCATCGGGCCTGAGGATACCACGATCCTGCTGGGGGATCTCAGCTGGGCCATGAGTCTTGCCACGGCAGTGAAGGATTTCCAGTTTATGAACGCTATCCCCGGCGAAAAAATCATCGTCAAGGGAAATCACGACTACTGGTGGACAACCCTCCACAAATTTGAGGTGTTTTGCCAGCAGCAGGGCTTTGAACATTTTCGAGTGCTACACAATACGGCGTTCGAGTACGGTGATATTGCCCTGTGCGGCACCAGAGGCTGGTTCTATGAGGAAGAGCACCACGGAGCCAAGGATGAAAAGGTGTTCCGGCGGGAACTGATCCGGCTGGAGACGTCTTTACAGCAGGGGGGAGATCGGGAGAAATACTGCTTCCTCCACTATCCGCCGAAATTCGGAACCTATCAGTGCGATGAAATTCTGGAACTGCTGGAAAAATACCATGTGACAAAGCTCTATTACGGGCATCTCCACGGGGCCAGCCACCGGCTTGCATTTCAAGATGTCAGGAATGGAACGGAATATCATCTGGCGGCGGCGGACTATCTGAATTTTCGCCCGCTGCGGGTTCTGTAGCGGTTTTAACAGATTATTTACAGATTCCGCCGGATTTTGGGCTCAAAAATTAAAAAATGGGTATTGGAAAACAGGAAAATATCTGATATAATTGTAAGGCTGTTTAGCGCTGGGGGCGTACTGCGCCAGTTGAGTCCCCACTTCTGCGCAACACCAACGCATAAATTGTGGCTTCGGCCGTGAATACAGGAGGAATAAACCTATGAACGTTAAAAGCGTGGAAAAAAATGAAAACAACACTGCCAAGGTAGTTCTCGAGGTAGAGAAGGACCAGTTCCAGACTGCTCTGGACAAGGCTTACCGGAAGGTAAAGAACAACATCTACATCCCCGGCTTCCGGAAGGGCAAGGCTCCCCGGAAGATCGTGGAGGGTATGTATGGCGCCAACGTATTCTATGAGGATGCCATCAACCTGATCTTCCCTGAAATCTGGGATCAGGCTACCACCGAGTCCGAGCTGAAGGTAGTCGGCAGCCCCAGCGTTTCCGACCTGAACGTGGACGAGGGCGGCAATCTGGTGCTCACCATTGAGTGCGGCCTGTATCCTGTGGCCACTCTGGGCCAGTACAAGGGCATTGAGGCACCCAAGGCTGCGGTTGCCGTCACCGATGAAGAGGTGGAGGCCGACATCAAGCAGCTGGCAAGCCGCAACTCCAGCATTTCCACGGTCGAGCGTGCTGCACAGGACGGCGATACCGTGATCATTGACTTTGACGGCTATATGGACGGCGTTGCCTTTGACGGCGGTAAGGGCGAGAACTACACCCTGCGTCTGGGCTCCGGCACCTTTATTCCAGGCTTTGAGGAGCAGGTGGTCGGCATGGCTGCCGGCGATGAGAAGGACGTTGAGGTCACTTTCCCCGCTGATTACGGCACCCAGGAGCTTGCTGGCAAGCCCGCTACCTTTAAGGTAAAGGTTCATGAGGTAAAGGAAACTCTGATCCCCGAGCTGGACGATGAGTTTGCAAAGGACGTATCCGAGACCGCTGATACGCTGGATGATCTCCGCAAGGAGCGCCGGGAGAAGCTGGAGAAGGACAAGGCAGATGAGGCTGAGCATAACTTCAAAAATGAGGTTATCAAGAAGGCTATGGACAATCTGGAGGTCGTGATCCCCGATGCTATGGTAGAGGCACAGCTGGATGATATGATGAACCAGTACGCCATGAACATGCAGTCCAGCGGCTTCACGTTGGAGCAGTACGCTCAGATGATGGGCACCACCGTTCAGGGCCTGAGAGAGCAGTCCCGTGAGGGCGCTGTTCAGCAGATTCGCAACACCCTGCTGCTGGAAGAGGTTGCAAAGGCTGAGGATATCCATGTGACCGATGAGGAGCTGGAGGAAGAGTACAACAAGATGGCTTCCGAGTATGATATGGAAGTCGAGAAGGTCAAGCAGTACCTGCCTCTGGAGGATCTCCGGAAGGAGAAGGAGCTTCAGAAGGCCATGGATCTGATTGTTGAGAACGCTGTTGCCACCGAGCCCAAGGCTGAGGAAGCCAAGGAAGAGGCAGCGGAATAATCCGGAGCTTGGATTAGATCTCACATTCAGTGGTTACAATGAGCTTACTGCGTTTTAAGGAGTTGTTACCATGAGTTTAGTACCATATGTTGTAGAGCAGACCAGCCGGGGAGAGCGTTCTTACGATATCTATTCCCGCCTGCTCAATGACCGCATTATCATGTTGTCCGAAGAGGTGAACTCCACCACGGCGAGCCTGATTGTTGCACAGCTTCTGTATCTGGAAGGACAGGATCCCGAAAAGGACATCAGCTTTTATATCAATTCCCCCGGCGGATCTGTGACCGACGGCATGGCGATCTATGACACCATGCAGTATATTAAGTGCGATGTATCTACTATCTGCATCGGCATGGCAGCCAGCATGGGTGCGTTCCTGCTGTCTGCCGGCACCAAGGGCAAGCGCATGGCGCTGCCCAATGCAGAGATCATGATCCATCAGCCTTCTGCCGGCACACAGGGCCAGATCACAGATATGGCCATTCATCTGCGCCGTCTGGAGGTTATCAAGAAGCGCATGAACCGCATTCTGGCGGACAACACCGGCAAGGATGTAGAGACCGTGACGCAGGACTGCGAACGTGATAACTTTATGACTGCCGAAGAGGCTGTAGCATACGGCCTCATTGACAAGGTTATCTATCAGAGATAACCACGGAAAGGGTGTTTCTTTCGTGGCCAAGGAAAACGGCGGAAAAAATATCAAGTGCTCCTTTTGTGGGAAGGGGCAGAATGAGGTCAAGCGTTTGATCGCTGGTCCCGGTGTCTATATCTGTAACGAGTGTGTGGATCTGTGCAACGATATTCTGGGCGAAGAGATGTTCGAGACTGGTTCCGAGGAGTATATCCCCGAAACCATCCCGTCTCCGAAGGCCATCAAAGAGTATATGGATCAGTACATTGTCGGTCAGGAAAAGGCAAAAATTGCCCTTTCTGTGGCGGTGTACAACCACTATAAGCGGCTGTATTACAGCACGGAGTCGGATGTGGAGCTACAGAAAAGCAATATTCTGCTGATCGGCCCCACTGGCAGCGGCAAAACGCTGTTTGCGCAGACTCTGGCCAAAATTCTGGATGTGCCCTTCGCCATTGCAGATGCCACAACGCTCACAGAGGCGGGCTACGTAGGCGAGGACGTGGAGAATATTCTGCTTCGGCTGATTCAGGCGGCGGATTTTGATGTGGAACGGGCGGAAAAGGGCATCATCTATGTGGATGAGATCGATAAGATCGCCCGGAAGAGTGAAAACACGTCCATTACCCGTGATGTCAGCGGCGAGGGCGTACAGCAGGCGCTGCTGAAAATCATTGAGGGAACCGTAGCCAATGTACCGCCTCAGGGCGGGCGGAAGCATCCTCAGCAGGAATTTATCCCCATTGATACCAGCAATATTCTGTTCATTTGCGGCGGCGCTTTCGACGGGCTGGATAAGGTCATTGAAAAGCGTACCGATACCTCCGGTCTTGGCTTTGGCCGAGAGCTTGGCAGCCACGGAGATAAGGATGTGGGCGAGCTGTTTGCACAGGTTCAGCCCCACGATATCCTGAAATTTGGCATAATTCCCGAGCTTGTGGGCCGTCTGCCTGTGATCACCAGCTTGCAGAGCCTTACCAAGTCTGATATGGTGCGCATTCTCACCGAACCCAAGAATGCGCTGGTCAAGCAGTATCAGAAGCTTCTGGAATTTGACGGTGTTCAGCTGGAGTTTCAGCCCCAGGCATTGGAAGCCGTTGCCCAGGAGGCACTTGACCGCAAGGTGGGAGCCCGTGGTCTTCGCTCTGTGATGGAGAATCTTATGACGGAGATCATGTATGAGATCCCTTCTGATCTTTCCATACAGAAGGTAAAGGTGACAGAGGGCGCAGTTGAGCGCCATGAGCCGCTGGAGATCACCCGGGATCCTGAGCATCTCAGAGAACCTGTCCACAAGGTGGGGGTTCCTGAGAAAATCAGTTGACAACTGACTGTTAAAATCATGTGGGGCTGGCGCAGACGATCCCGTCTGTGTCGGCCCCTTGCGCAACATTGCATTCCTTAACAGGAAGGAGCGATATTTATGAAAGTAAGCTATGGAATTTCCATGCCGGTCATGGCGCTGCGTGGAATCTCTGTATTCCCGCAAATGGTCTATTCCTTTGATGTAGGCCGTGAAAAATCCATTCGTGCGCTGGATGAGGCCATGAACGGCGACCAAAACATGATCCTTTTGATGCAGAAGGATGTGAGTGTGGATGATCCGGGCCCGGATGATCTTTTTGAGATCGGCGTTGTGGTACATATTCGCCAGATATTAAAGATGCCCGGAGATGTGGTTCGGATCCTTGTGGAGGGACTCAGCCGCATCCGAATGACGGAGTTTACTCAGGAGAGCCCCAGTCTGGAGGGCGTCTGCGAAAAACTGGACGATGAAAAATATCGTACGACTGCCCCTAAGGTGGAGGCGCTGCTACGGGTGGCTTATCAGCTGTATGGCAGCTATTGCGATCTGCTGCCCAAGGGCAATGCCGATGCACTGCTTCGTCTTATGACCAGTGATGATCCTGCCTTTGTGTCCGATTTTCTGGGACAGAACTGCGGCTTCCGCTATGATGATAAGCAGAAATGTCTGGAGATCCTGCACCCGGTGAAGCGGCTGGAAACCGCTTTGAAGATCCTCAGCTCCGAGATCGAGATCATGAAAATCGAAAATGACATTGCCGACAAGGTGCAGGAGGCTATGAACAAGAACCAGCGGGATTACTATCTGCGGGAGCAGCTGAAGGTAATTCATCAGGAGCTGGGGGAAGAGGACGAGGATCAGGAGATCGATGACTACCGGCAAAAGATCCTTGCGCTCCATTTGGAACAGGACACAGAGGAGCGGCTTCTGAAGGAACTGTCCCGGCTGGAAAAACAGCCTCTTGGTTCTTCGGAAGCTGCCGTCATGCGGAACTATCTGGATACGGTGTTGGAGCTTCCTTGGAATGAAGAGACCAAGGATACCGTGAACATCGAAGCTGCCCGCAGAATGCTTGATGAAGACCACTATGGTCTGGATACGGTGAAGAAGCGTGTGCTGGAGCTTTTGGCGGTCCGGAAGCTGGCGCCGGACATTTCCGGTCAGATCATTTGTTTGGTGGGACCTCCCGGTGTGGGTAAGACCTCCATTGCCACGTCGATTGCCCGCTGTCTGGGGCGCAAAATGGCCCGAATCTCTTTGGGCGGCGTCCATGACGAGGCGGAGATCCGGGGTCACCGGAAGACTTATATTGGCTCCATGCCCGGACGTATCATTGCGGGCATGAAGTCCGCTGGCAGTAAGAACCCTGTTTTGCTGCTGGATGAGATCGATAAGCTTGGCAACGACTACCGGGGAGATCCTGCGTCTGCGCTTTTGGAGGTTCTCGATGGCGAGCAGAATAAGACCTTCCGGGATAATTATCTGGAGGTGCCTTTTGATCTGAGCCGGGTGCTGTTTATCACCACGGCCAATACCACTTCTACGATTCCTGCGGCGCTGCTGGATCGCATGGAAGTCATCGAGCTTTCCAGCTATACCGATGAGGAAAAGGTCATGATCGCCAAGCATCATCTTTTACCCAAGGAGATGGAAAAGGTGGGCCTGAAAAAAGGTCAGCTGACGGTCTATGATAACGCCTGGCGTGAGATCATCGATGGCTACACCAGAGAATCCGGCGTCCGGCACCTCCAGCGGGAGATCGCCACGATCTGCCGGAAGGCTGCACTGAAATTTGCAGAATTTGAGGACGCTAAGCGTGTGACCATTACAGCCTCCCGCGTGGAGGAGTATCTGGGCGTGCGAAAGTATTTGAAGGATACCATGCCCGAGCGTGATCAGGTGGGACTGGTCACGGGACTGGCCTGGACCTCTGTGGGCGGTGTGACACTGGAAGTGGAGGTCAATGTGGTTGAGGGCACCGGTAAGCTTGTGATGACCGGCAGTCTGGGCGATGTGATGAAGGAATCCGTATCCGCAGCCATGAGCTATATCCGTTCCCGCGCGGCCTGCTATCATATTCCTGCTGACTTCTATAAAACCAAGGACATTCATGTGCATTTCCCGGAAGGTGCAGTGCCGAAGGACGGCCCCTCGGCTGGCATTACCATTTGCACGGCACTGGTTTCTGCATTGACCGGTGCGCCGGTGCGGCGGGATATTGCCATGACCGGTGAGATCTCCATTCGAGGCCGGGTCATGGCCATTGGGGGCCTAAAGGAGAAGACCATGGCGGCACTTCGTCATGGGGTAAAGACCGTGATCATCCCAGAGGACAACGTAAAGGATCTGGAGGAGATCGACCAGACCGTTCGGAGCCGCCTGAATTTTATTCCGGTGAAGGATGCGGACACGGTAATTTCCACAGCGCTGGATTTTAGCAAGGCTCCGAAAACGGAGAATAGAATGGAGCTGGCGGCGCCGGAGCAAAAAGCTCAAGCCGCAGCTCTGAGACAGTGAGGGTATCATGAATTATCAGAAGGTCGAATTTAAGCTCTCCGCAGCTAAGGCCAATCAGTTTCCCAGAGATGGGGTTCCACAGATCGCCTTTGCTGGGAAAAGCAACGTGGGAAAGTCTTCGGTGATCAACCGGGTGCTTCAGCGGAAGAATCTTGCCTATGTGGGGTCTTCTCCCGGAAAAACCATTCACATCAACTATTTTCTGGTGGATAATACGGCGTATCTGGTGGATCTTCCGGGCTATGGCTATGCCAAGGTGTCCCGGAGCGAGAAGGAGCGCTGGGGTAAGCTCATGGAGTCCTACTTTGCGCTGCCGGAGCTGATTACCTTGGGAATTCTAATCGTGGATGCCCGCCATGCGCCCACACAGAACGATATCACCATGGCAACGTGGTTCCAGCAGACGGGATGCCCCTTTGTCGTGGTGGCCAATAAGCTGGACAAGCTGAAAAAAAGCCAGGTGGAGCCCAATATGGATGTGATCCGGCAGGATCTCAGTCTGTCAGAGGATACGATTCTTCTTCCGTTTTCTGCGGAAAAGGGGACGGGACGGGATCAGCTCATTGCAATTATCGAACGGGCGGCCAAAGGTGAGGATATCCACGGCTAAGACAGAGAAAAACGCAGTACCGATTTGGTGCTGCGTTTTTCTTGAAATGCACGGCTGTACGGTTTGACGCTGGGAGTTGGATGTGGTAAAATATCAAGATAAAATAGACGAAAAAAGACAGTGCATGTTACATAAAGGAGCAGTTATGAACCAGAATGATGAACAGCGTTTTATAGATGCAAGGCGTGCGGTCATTGCCCGGTGCTATGAAAATCTGAATCCCATGCAGCGGCAGGCGGTGATGACCACACAAGGGCCGCTTCTATTGCTGGCGGGCGCAGGCAGCGGTAAGACTACGGTACTGATCCACCGGATCGCCAATCTGATTCAGTTTGGCCGGGCCTCAGACAGTGAGGATATCCCCGGATATGTGACGGAGGAGGACGTAGACTTTCTGTGCCGGTATGCCTCGGCGCCAAAAGAGGAAGAACGGGCCAGAGCGGAAAATCTCTGTGCTCTGGATCCTGCGGCGCCTTGGAGCATTATTGCCATCACCTTTACCAACAAGGCGGCCAACGAGCTCAAGGATCGGCTTCAGCGGATGCTGGGAGAGCAGGGGGAGGGCGTCTGGGCCATGACCTTCCATTCGGCCTGCTGCCGGATCCTTCGCCGGGATATCGATAAGCTGGGCTACGATTCCAGCTTTACCATCTATGATACCACGGATTCGGAAAAGGTCATGAAGGAGGTCATTCGGGATATGGGCCTGGATGACAAGACCTTCCCGGCCAAGTCTGTGCTCTCTGCCATTTCCGCGGCAAAGGATCAGATGATCGGCCCTGTGGAGTATCAGCAAAATGCCAAGGCGGATTCCGATTTTCGGGCGGAGCGCATCGGTAAAGCCTATGCGGAGTATCAGAAGCGTCTGAAGGGCGCAAATGCCGTAGATTTTGATGATATTATCCTCCTTACGGTGCAGTTGCTGCAACAATATGAGGATGTTCGGGAATACTATCAGCGGAAGTTCCACTATGTGCTCATCGATGAGTATCAGGACACCAATAATTTACAGTATCTGCTCTCCACGCTGCTCTCCGGCCGGTATGAGAATATTTGCGTGGTGGGTGATGATGACCAGTCCATTTATCGGTTCCGGGGCGCTACCATAGAGAACATTCTGAGCTTTGAAAAGCAGTATCAGGGCGCTCGAGTGATCCGGCTGGAACAGAACTACCGCTCCACCAAGTATATTTTGGAGGCGGCCAATGCAGTGATTGCCCACAATAAAGGGCGCAAAGGGAAAAAGCTCTGGACCGACAACGACCAAGGGGAAAAAATTGTGGTCTATGAGGCCTACAATGAGAACGAGGAGGCTAACTTTGTGTCCTCCAAGATCCTTGCGGGGCTCAGCAAGGGGCAGCATTTTAAGGACAATGCAGTGCTCTACCGTACCAACGCCCAGTCCAATGCCATAGAAATGTCCTTCAAACGCAATGGCATTCCCTACCGCATCATTGGCGGCACACGGTTCTTTGACCGGGCGGAGGTCAAGGACATGCTGGCCTATCTCTGCGTGATCAACAACAGTACCGATGATCTTCGGCTCCGGCGCATCATCAATGTGCCGGCACGAGGGATCGGCGGAAAGACGCTGGAATCTGCGGAGCGGCAGGCGGTGACGGCGGGGATCCCGCTGTTTGATGTGATTGCCGATCCCGGCGGATATCCGTCTCTCGAAAAGGCAGCGGGAAAGCTGGAGGCCTTTGCGGAGATGATCCGCAGTCTTCGCCAGCTGAGCATGGATCTGCCGCTGCCGGAGTTCTATGATGAGCTTCTTCAGCGCACCGGATATATTGCCATGCTGGACGCCAAGGATACGGTTGAAAACCGGGCCCGGAAGGAGAACGTGCAGGAGCTGAAATCCAGCATCATTACCTATGTGGAGGGGGCGGATACACCGACGCTCTCCGGCTTTCTGGAAGAGGTGAGCCTCTATACGGACATTGAACGGTATGATGAAGAGGCGGACGCAGCGGTGATGATGACCATGCATAGCGCCAAGGGATTGGAATTCCCCAATGTGTTCCTGATCGGCATGGAGGATGGGTTGTTCCCTGGGATGCGGGTATTTACGGATCCCGATGAGATGGAGGAGGAGCGACGGCTTTGCTATGTGGCTATTACCCGGGCCAGACAGCGGCTGTATCTCACCCATGCCAAGCAGCGAATGCTCTATGGCCGCACCAGCTTTAATCGGGTGTCCCGGTTCCTGAGTGAGATCCCGGAGGACTGCATTGAAGAACGGAAGAAGACTTCGAGAACCCAGCGCACGGCCCAAAGCGGCGGCGGCCGCTATGGCTTGGGCTACGGCTCCGGTTACAGCTCTGGCTATGGAGCGTCCAGAGCGGCCCAGCGGGCGGCCGCTGCATCGAGACCGGAGCCTGCGGTACCCATGCTGGAGCTCAGCAAGGGGGATGTGGTGGAGCATACGGCTTTCGGTGAGGGCATGGTGGTGAGTATCCTGAAAATGAACGGGGATGCACTGCTGGAGGTAGCCTTTGATCAGGTGGGCACCAAGCGTCTGATGCTGAAGACGGCCAGTGCCCACATGAAAAAGAAATAATCGGCATAAGCTTCCTTGAGGGGGGCGATGCCAATGCGGCGAAGGCGGCTGCGGCGCATCTTTTTGCTGGTTCTGCTGGGGCTTCTGCTGCTGGCGGCGGTGCTCCATGTGAGAGTCAATCCGCTGGTGCAGGAACTTGCACAGGCGAAAATTACGGATGCGGCGTCCGGGGTGATCAACCGGGCGGTGAACCAGCAGATTCAGCAGGGAGATATCCAGTATGAAAATCTAGTGACCCTTCAGCGGGACAACGAGGGAAATATCACCGCACTGACCACGAATATGCGGGAGATGAACCGGCTGAAAACGGAGCTTCTGACGCTGCTGGATGATGAAATATACAGCATTGAAGACGATGCCATCAGCATTCCTGTGGGCAATCTCACGGGAGTCCAGCTTCTGGGCGGTCGAGGGCCGGAGATCCCGGTGAAAATCGTAGCGGTGAGCTCATCGGATGCGGATTTTCAGGGGGAGTTTCTGGATGCAGGAATCAATCAGACCATCCATCGGATCATGATGGACGTATCCTTGGAGCTGATCATCCTGCTGCCTTCCGGCACCATCACGGATCGAGTCACCACGGAGGTCTGCGTTGCGGAGACGGTGCTTTTGGGGCCGGTACCCAACAGCTATGCCTATTTGGCCCATGGGGAAGCCAATGTGAAAGAGGAATGAATATGAATCCACAGGAAGAAATTCTGGCACTGACCAGAGAACTGATCGAAGCAGGGCACCGGTACTATGTACTGGATGACCCTACCATGCCGGATTTTGAATACGATCAAAAGCTGCGGCATCTGGAAGAGCTGGAGGCGGCCTATCCGCAATTTGCTCAGCCGGATTCTCCAACCCAACGGGTGGGGGGAGAGGCTGTATCGGAGTTCCGACCGGTGCAGCATCAGGTGCCGCTGGAGAGCCTTCAGGATGTGTTTTCCTTTGAGGAGCTTCGGGAATTTGATCAGCGTATCCGTGAGACGGCACCGGATCGACAGTACAGTGTTGAACCCAAGGTAGATGGCCTTTCCGTGGCACTGGAGTATGTGGACGGCGTGTTCGTTCAGGGGGCCACCAGAGGGGATGGCAATGTGGGGGAGGACGTGACCGAAAACCTCAGAACGATTCGCTCTATTCCCCTGCGGTTGGAGGGAGCACCACACCGGCTCGTTGTTCGGGGCGAGGTATTTATGCCCAAAAAGGTCTTCCGGGCCCTGAATGCACGCCGGGAGGAGGCAGGAAAGAGCCTGTTTGCCAATCCCAGAAATGCTGCGGCAGGGAGTCTGCGCCAGCTGGATCCAAAGATCGCTGCCAAGCGTCAGCTGGATATTCTGATCTTTAATATGCAGCTGTGCGAGGGATGGGAGTTTCAGAGCCATACGGAGACGCTGGACTATCTGAAGCGTCTGAAATTCAAGGTGATCCCCTATACGCTCTGTACCCGGCAGGAAGAGGTGGAGAAGCGGATTACGGCCATCAATGAGGGCCGTGAGGAATTCTCCTTTGATATTGACGGTGCGGTTATCAAGGTGAACGATCTGACGGAGCGCCGGAGTTTTGGCAGTACGGCCAAGTTCCCGCGATGGGCCTGCGCCTATAAGTATCCCCCGGAGGTGAAGCCCACGGTGGTAGAGGACATCGTGATCCAGGTGGGCAGGACCGGTGTGCTGACGCCTAAGGCGGTGGTGAAGCCGGTTCGGCTCTCAGGTACTACGGTAACAAATGCTACCCTGCATAATCAGGACTTTATCTCAGAGAAGGATATTCGCATTGGCGATACCGTTCTGATTCGGAAGGCTGGGGAAATCATTCCGGAGATCTTGGAAGTGGATCGCTCCAAACGGCCTGAGGGGACGGCACCCTATCAGATCCCGGCGGTCTGCCCGGTCTGCGGAGGCCCCACTCAGCGGGATCCGGATGGGGCGGCCATTCGCTGTGTCAGCGAGAGCTGTCCGGCTCAGAAGGCACGGTTCCTGACCCATTTTGTGTCACGGGATGCCATGGACATTGATGGTCTGGGGACAGCCATTGTGGAGCAGCTCATTGATGAGGGGCTGGTGGGGGATCCCGCAGACCTGTATCACCTGACGGCGGAGCAATTGGAGCCGCTGGAACGTATGGGCCCGCAGTCGGCAAAGAATCTGGTGAACGCAATCGCGGCATCCAAGGACAATGATCTGTGGCGGCTGCTCTTTGCTCTTGGCATCCGACAGGTAGGAGCCAAGGCGGCGAGGGTGCTTTCTCAGGAATTTGGAAGCCTTCAGGGCATCCAATCTGCAAGTCTGGAAGAGCTGACTGCCGTTCCGGACATTGGAGAAATTACTGCGGGAAACATCAAAAGTTGGTTTGAACGTCCAATCAATCAAAAACTCGTGTCGGAACTTGAGGCAGCGGGGCTGAATACCCGGTGCCTGACCAAGGTAGAGGATCGCCGTTTTGCCGGAAAAACCATCGTAGTCACCGGCACGCTGGAGCAGATGAGCCGGCAGGAGGCCACGGAGACCATTGAACAAATGGGCGGCAAGGCGGCTGGCAGCGTGTCGAAAAAAACCAGCTTTGTTGTGGCGGGGCCTGGGGCAGGCTCTAAGCTGAAGAAGGCGCAGGAGCTTGGGATTCCGGTGATTTCCGAGGCGGAGTTTTTGGAACTGGAAGTAAAATGATGATGCCAGGGTCAAAAGAT